>Ga0308010_1000096_pt1 | contig 83239 bp, 73 predicted proteins | sample Neamet129_FD_202368 | JGI IMG/M metagenome (GOLD analysis project Ga0308010, IMG submission 202368) | Marine microbial communities from water near the shore, Antarctic Ocean - #129 | ecosystem: Environmental > Aquatic > Marine > Unclassified | place: Southern Ocean | collected 2014-07-24 | reverse complement strand
CGTAGGTACGCAGACCCTCAAGCTGGCTGGCACTCACATGACTGGATGATAAAGCGCCAAGCTCTACACTAGCCACGATTAGAGCCCCGGTTTTTAACTGGTGCAAACGCTCCAGCTGCGCTAGATTGACTGCATCATGTGCTGCTGCCATATCTAACATTTGTCCAGCAACCATGCCATTGGCACCTGAGGCTTGTGCTAAGCAGGACACCATAGCCAAACATTGCTCGGCACTTATTTTTGGGCCATAAGCCTTAGCTAGCAACTCAAAGGCCAAGGCCTGTAGCGCATCTCCTGCTAAAATAGCAGTGGCTTCATCAAAGGCAATATGACAACTAGGCTGACCACGACGTAAGTCGTCATCATCCATAGCTGGTAAGTCATCATGAATCAAAGAGTAGGCATGGATGGCTTCTACAGCAGCGGCTAATGGGTCTAAAGCCATGTCATCTACACCACAGGCGCGGGCAGCACCATACACCAAGGCTGCTCTAACTCGCTTGCCACCTTGCACCGCACTATAGGCCATAGCTTGGGACAAAATACCACTGGCACGCCGCTGCCCTATCGCCATGTTTAGAGTCTGCTCTACACGGAGTTTAGAGTGGTTTAAAAAGTCATCTAATGAATCAAAGTGCAAACTTAAGGCTCCTTAATAAAGGGCTGCTCAACGACACGGCCTTGAGCATCTTGCATCAATATATTAACTTTTTGCTCAGCTGTGGCCAAAGCTGCTTGGCAACCTCTGGTTAATGAAATGCCACGCTCAAAAGCTGCTAGGGAGTCTTCTAGGGTTAAGTCACCCTGTTCCATTTGTTGCACTAAGGCCTCTAACTCTGCCAAAGACGCTTCAAAATTAAATGCACTTGTTGTTTCATCTTTAGTCATGATTATAGTCCCAATACCAAGCCACGTGGCATACCAAAGGTAGAGGCTGCGTTTTGAATCACTAGCATATCTACTAAATTTATCAGAATAAATACCAAAATAGGTGAAAAGTCTAAGCCTCCAAGATTAGGCAACATGCGTCGCACTGGTGCCATCACTGGCTCTGTGAGCTGATGTAGTAAATAAGCGCCCGGGTGGTTAGTTTGGGGTGCTAACCAGCTTAAAACAATGCCTGCAAGTACCGCAAAAAACAACAGATCAAGTGCTTGGGATGCTACACCAATGAGGCTCCATATGGCCAAACTCAAAGGGTTTGGAAGGCCAAAACCTGCTATTAACAGCACTACCATAATGAGCAATAACTGCACCAAAAACGCCAACACCAAAGCAGGCAAGCTCAACCTTCCTGTGCGAGGCATTACCTTTTGCAAAGCTGAAACAAATGGCTGGGTTACCTTAAACACTACTTGAGCTAACGGGTTATAAAAATCAGCTTTAACAAGCTGTAACATAAACCTTACGATTACAATCATAAGGTACAAGCCAAATACTGTTTGTGCTAAAAAAATACCTGCATTTTCCATGATAAAACAACGCCCTTAATAAACTTAACTGAACCTTTTACCAAGTGTCTCATATACAATGCAATCAGACTACTAAGGATGCGGCTAACGCACAGCTAGCTATGTTTGTGTGCTGGTATAGGCGTTATTTGACCAACCCAATTATCGACCTCCTGCTATCTCTGTAAATGAGCCTGTTACATAGGATGCTTCTGTAGATAACAGCCATGCAATCGCCTGGGCCACTTCTTCGGGCTCCCCACCTCGACCCATAGGAATAGTAGATTTTATGCGCTCTAGACGGTTGGGCTCACCACCATCAGCATGCATGTTTGTAGCAATAAATCCTGGACGCACACAATTCACTCTAATGGCTTCTTTAGCCACTTCTATGGATAGCCCTTTAGTGAGGGTGTCTATGGCGCCTTTAGTGGCGGCATAATCAACATACTCAAACGCTGACCCAAGTCTAGCAGCCGCAGAAGACACATTAACAATAGCCCCACCTTGACCACCATTTTTTAGCGCCATGCGCTTGATGGCTTCTTTGCAGCATAAAAAATAACTGGTGACATTGGTGGTCAGTAATCGGTTGATACGCTGCGCATCCATCTGCTCCACTGGCATCTGTGGCAATAAAATACCTGCATTATTTACTAAGCCAGTTAACGGGCCTAGCTGCTCATCCATGGTATTAAATAGATTCACCACCTGCTGCTCTTGAGACACATCCGCCTGCACAGCTATGGCTTTTACCCCTAAACGAAGTAGGTCAGCCACCAGTAGATCTGCGGCATGCTTTTGCTTATGGTAATTAATACAAACATTGTAACCCTTTGCGGCTAAAACCCTCGCTGTGGCAGCACCAATGCCTCTGCTGCCACCGGTGATTAGAATATTACCCATTTTTCTCCTGTGCTTTGCTTAGTTAAAGATCCAAATCAAACATTTTCAACACCTCATTACTGTAAAACTCTATATCTGTAGGCAGTGGACGAGTCTCTTCATCAATGTCTTCTAAGCGAGTTTCACCCAACCTTACTACTACTATATTTTGCGCTGGATGGATTATTGTACTTTGCCCTAGGTGGCCAATAAGACCATAAAATGTAGCTGGTACACGTTGATCAACCCATAGACTATGCGCATAGTAAGGTACCAAAGTGGTTTTTTTGATGGCCCTAACAAACTCAGGGTTAATGATAGTTTGCCCATGCCATTGGCCATTATTGAGCAATAACTGGCCTATTTTTGCCCAATTTTCAGCATTAGTACTAATACAGCAATAACCCAACTCTAGTCCTTTATCATCTGTGTGCCAAAGTGCATCACCCTTCATTCCAAGTGGCTGCCATAGGCGTTTTGATAAATAGCCTGAAACAGTCAGTCCACTTGGCTTTATCGCTCTGGTAAGAAGCACTGTTAATAACTGTGTGGAAGCGCTGCTGTAATAATAACTTTGCCCTGGTTGTTGGTGATATTTTTGTTCTAATACAAATGTTTCGCTATCACTGCCGTAATAAAGCTTGGGGGTTAATGAAAATGGCGAATAATAATTTTCATCCCAATCCATACCTGATGTCATACTTGAAAGCTGTGCAATAGTAACCCCATTTGCACGATCTTTTAGCTCTGGTAAAAAATCATTAATTGGCTGGTCAAAACCCTTAATCAAACCGTCATCAATAGCAGCTCCCACTAATAAGGTTATGACTGTTTTAGCCATAGAAAATGAATTGGTTTGGCTAAGTTCATTATAGGAGCCGTAATAGGATTCATGCCAAAGCTTGCCATCCTTTAGGATCAAGAACGCCGCTGACTGGTGTTCAATTAAATAGCTTTTTAGTGAATCATTTAAAGGGATATCATTATATTTTGAGTGTAGATCAAAGGGTTGATAGACTCCTGCATCAATAGTGGATTGGCGAAACCCCAAACCGTCATTAATGTTTGCGGTTACTTGGCCTTTGAAATACGTGGCTTTTACCGCCTTGATAAGATGCATATTCCCAGTAAGTGATAACCCTACCAAAACAAAGGTAATTAATGCTCCCAGCCCAACCCATAACTTTTTCATGCCGTTCCTCTATCCTTGTGGCGCGCTTTTGTTTTTACTTTTTTCAATGAATCACGCACAATAAGCAGCTCCTCAATCGTCCTTTAAATCAGGATAACTAAAGTTGGCATATCATGACTCTTATACGTAACCTTAGTGTTATCTCTTTCGTATTACTAGCTTCAATGTTGCTTTTATGGGCGCAGCCTAGCTACGCTGAGCAAGCGATCCACAGCCAAAAATACGACATTCACTACAACGCTTTTAACACCATGATGGTGACCCCAGAAACAGCCCAGACTTATGGCTTTACTCGTGCTAGAAACAGGGCTTTGCTGAACATTTCTGTGATCGATAAAGTCACAAAAAGGCCATTACCAGCCGTCGTTACAGGCAGCAGGACTAATATTGTGGGCCAAGTTTTACCATTAGAATTTCAACAAATCAAAGAAGCCAATGCGATTTATTACATTGCTCAATTGCGTTTCACCGAAGAGGAAATGTGGCGCTTTAACCTGACAATACAGCCAGATTTAAATGCAACAGCGATCCCCTTAAAATTTAGTCAAAAATTTTATTTGGAACAGTAGGCTATTCGAAATAGCTCAAAAGATCATTTAGAAAACGCCAGCCCAATGGGCTAGCCTGAAGACGATCAGGCATCATCAGTCCAGCCTTTCTGGCACAAGCAAGAGCGTTTTCTACTGACGCTAAAGATTGTCCTGTTTGGGCTAGGTAACTGACTGAGGCCGCTCCCTTCTCAAGCCGAAGAACATTCATAAAGAACTCCAGCTTTAGCGCCTCTGGACTAACGTAATGGGTTGAAGCCAGTGGCGTTATTGCCGCCATATAGGCTTTGGGTTGACGCAACTTTACTCGCCGTTCCACACGCATTTGGGTGCCATCAAAATGACTTACCTTTCCATGAGCACCTGCTCCCACACCAATGTAATCTCCAAACTTCCAATAATTAATATTATGTCTGGCTTGGCTTTTGGGTTTAGAATAAGCCGAAATTTCATACTGACTAAGCCCAGCAGCTTGGATGAGCACCTGCCCTTGATCTTGAATATCAAACAGAATATCTTCCTCAGGCAAATTGGGTGGCTGGTTGTGAAATTCGGTATTAGGCTCAATCGTAAGCTGATACCAGGACAGATGATCAGTGCCAAAAGCTAGGGCTTCTTGTAAGTCAGTTAAACCTTGTTCCAGGCTTTGGCCAGGTAAGCCATGCATCAAATCTAAATTAATCCGATTAAAGCCTAAAGCCTGCGCTTTACCGATGGCCAGCTTAGCCTGCGTAGAATCATGAATACGGCCCAAGGCTTGTAAACAAGTATCATCAAAACTCTGCACGCCAATGGACAAACGATTTACACCCTGCTCTAAGAAACCCGCAAATTTTGCTTGCTCAAAAGTGCCAGGGTTAGCCTCAAGTGTCACCTCCATATGGTCTTCGCAGTCAATATTGGCCGTCACAAAACTGAGGATTTCACCAATACCTTTAGCACTCATTAAACTAGGTGTGCCACCGCCAATAAAAACACTATGCAATCTTCGACCGCTCACTGAAGCGAGCTCTTGATGTAAATCTGCCAGCAAAGCCTTAATGTAAAGAGCTTCTGGGATAGTTTCCCCACCTTGAGTGGCATGGGAGTTAAAATCACAATAGGGACATTTACGCACACACCAAGGAATGTGTATGTAAAGACTAACGGCAGGCAATAATAGTGGAGTAATAAAGGGAGGCATCAAGTTTGGGCAAGCGCTCGTTGTAGTTTTGCCAATGCCTTACCGCGATGACTAATGGCTATTTTTTCTGCAGGTAATAGCTGTGCAGCACGGCATGCTTTTTCTGATACTTGGAAAATAGGATCATAACCAAAACCATGCTCTCCAAGAGCACTGTCCATAATCACACCTTCCCACGATGCTTGGCATATTAGTGGAGTAGGGTCTTTGGCATGGCGCATATATACCAACACACATTGAAATCTTGCGGTGCGCTTGGCTACTGGAGTGTTTTCAAGGTCGGCAATAAGTTGAGCACTATTGGCGTCATCTTTGGCTTTTCCTTTAAGTGAAGAACCAGCATAACGGGCCGAATAGATACCAGGAGCGCCATTGAGTGCATCCACTTCTAAGCCCGAATCGTCAGCTAATGCGGGCATGCCTGACATTTGTGCAGCATAGCGGGCTTTAAGAATTGCATTTTCAACAAAGCTAAGGCCTGTTTCTTCCACTTCTTCAGTAATAAATTGATCTTGAGGAACTAACTCAATACCTAAGGATGCCAAACATTGTCCAAATTCTTTTAGCTTCCCAGCGTTGCCGCTCGCTAACACTACTTGTTTCATGGATAAACCTTGTGGCAGGGATTGTTGGATTAAGTCGCCACACAGACCCAAAGTATTAGCGCATCGTCTATGCTAGTAGACACTACTGCGTGGCCCATCGTACTATCAAAATAGGTGCTGTCTCCCTCACTAAGGGCTAAGGGCTCGTATTCTTCGGTGTGCACCAACACATCACCTTCCAATACTAACAATAATTCTTCACCTTCGTGCCTTACCCAGCCTCCAAACTCCTCTAAAGCACGAGCCCGTACACGGCTCTTAAAAGGCACCATGCGCTTAGAGTCTAGCTCTGTTGCCAAGAGTTCATGTTCATAAGTGGTAGTGAGGTGTTCACGACCTTGCTGCTTTTTAGTGACACTGCGGCGGCCAGAAATACGCACTTCCTTTACAGGCGCAAACAATTGAGGCATATCGATACCCAAACCAAGGGCCAGCTTTTGCATCAAATTAAAGGTAGGTGACAGCTGGTTATTTTCCATTTTCGACAAAGTCGATTGAGCCACACCTGTCGCTTTGCTAGCTTGCTGCAAGGTCATTTTTCGGTCATGCCTCAAAGCTCTAAGACGCTCACCAAAATTACCTTGTTGTGCAGCTGGGCTTGGGACAGGAGGTAATATACCCGCTTCAGGGCGCAGTGTTGACATTATTTCTCCGTTGGGCTAACAGTTAGTCACGTTGACGGCGAGACCACCACGGGAGGTTTCTTTATATTTATCCTGCATATCAGCACCAGTCTCACGCATGGTTTTAATCACATCATCTAATGATACCAGATGTTCGCCATCACCACGCATAGCCATATGAGCTGCATTGATCGCTTTTATGGAACCCATAGCGTTGCGTTCTATGCACGGCACCTGAACCAAACCGGCAATAGGGTCACAAGTAAGGCCCAAATTGTGTTCCATACCTATTTCTGCAGCATTTTCAACTTGCTCAGGTGTGCCTCCAATCACTTCGGCTAACCCTGCCGCTGCCATGGCACAGGCACTTCCCACTTCTCCCTGACAACCTACTTCTGCACCAGAAATGGATGCGTTAAGTTTACATAAAATACCTACTGCAGCAGCAGCCAAAACGAAGCTTACAATGCCTTTATCGTTGGATGATGGGTAAAAATTATCGTAATAATGCAGTACCGCAGGAATAATACCTGCAGCTCCGTTTGTCGGTGCAGTAACAATACGACCACCGGCAGCATTTTCTTCATTAACAGCCATCGCGTAAAGGTTAACCCAATCCATAGCTGATAATTGCGGCGTGATTACTTTGATGGACCCCAAACTACTTAACTTTTGAAACAGGTCTGCTGCGCGACGTTTCACATTAAGGCCACCAGGCAAGACCCCTCCCGTATGACAACCATTGTGAACACATTCTTTCATAACCTGCCATAGGTGCAAAATTTCAGTTCTGACTTCTTCTTCTGTTCGCCAAGTCTTTTCATTTTCCATCATCACTTCGCTGATGCTCAAACCTGCAGTATTGCAATGAACCAAAAGTTGCGCCGCGGAAGTAAAGGGATAAGGCACCTTGGGTTGGTCATCATCAATGGGGAGTTCGTCAGCTTTGGCGGCCACTTCATCCACAATAAATCCGCCACCTACTGAGTAATAAGAGGCCTCTAACAAAAGATTTCCCTCTTGGTCAAAGGCACTCATGGTCATACCATTAGGGTGATAAGGAAGGGATTCTTCAAGGTTGAGGATAACGTCACGGTGCTGGATAAATTCTATGTCGTGCTCACGATTAAGAGGCAGGCGCTCCTTAGCGAAAATTTCATCCAACATAGGTTGTACTTGTGGTGGGTCGATTGTGTCAGGTGCTTCACCTAACAAACCAAGGATGACTGCAATATCGCTGGCATGGCCTTTTCCAGTGGCGCCAAGGGAGCCAAACAATTCACCTTTAACTCGTGTGACTTTAGTTAGCTTATCTTCACTTTTAAGCTGTTCCACAAAAGCTAGAGCTGCTCGCATGGGCCCAACAGTGTGAGAACTAGACGGGCCTATGCCTACTTTTAGCAGGTCAAATACGCTTAAACTCATGATCAATGCCCTTCTTTGTGGTTAGCCCACTAAGTTAACTTGTTAACCCGTGACTATCAACCAATATGCCCTGCACCATCTACCTTGGTGCGACATGGAAGTAGCTTTTAAGCTTCAGACACAAGCTTTTATCGTAGAATCAGCCTTTAAAGGAGCATTTGTAACACAAAAATTTTATATTTTAGGACATACACCTAATTTTACAGGGCATGTGGCCCATCCTTGTTTGTCGTTCTAGCTAATATATCAACGCCTTGTTGATTCCAAAAGTGTAACAGGTCAATAAAAACCCAATTTTCAGCAAGCTTATCTCCATCACGCCGATAAATATCAATGACACGCATCTCACCTGATTTACCCGTGGCGGGCATACCCATAAAACCACCCACTGGCTCTAGAGTTAAGTTTGGCCAGCCAAAAAAACCACCAAACTCACCTTCAGCCATACGACAGACATGGCCATTAAAGTTGCGATTTTTAAACCCTGCTCTAAAGGGGCCAGAATGTTGCTGAGCGTATCGCTCGATGGTGTAAGTTGCCCCAATACCTGTAGGGCCCCACCAAATCATATCTTCATGCCAGCTCAAACGTAACTCATCTTCTAAGGATAGCTTATGATCCCAATCTCCAAGAGCATTGATCATGTGATTAATAGAAGCTAAGGTTTTTTCACCAGTGGCCTGGGCTTGTGCATCAAACATTAAACCGGTGTGGCACATGGGGCCAGGCTGCACTAGCTGTGCAGCTGCCTGTGGAGGGAATGGCTGCAATCCAGCTTGAACCATTAAATGTGGAATGTCAAAATACATAGCAGTTTCACAGATTTTGCCGTTTTCAACCTTGTGAAACTCACAGTACCTTAGCATAGACATTTTTCCAGTCGGATTTATGCCCAGCCACGGCTCATCAAACAAACCCATTAGATGCCCCATGGATACTACCCAAATTGATGAAAATTCATCCATCTCATTGCGGCCAGCCATAAAGATGTCTTGGCGACGCTGTAAGTGTTTCATAGAGTGACGCAAGGGTTGCCAGAATAAGCTTGCAACATTGCGGGCAGATGTTTGCTCATGAAAGGGGTGATACCCCCTCCAAAGATAAGGTGTAGCTGTGAACTGCTGAAGCACATCAGGTAATGCTTCTGGGCTAGCGCTATCTAAACAACGGTAAAAATCACTGACTAAAGCCTTTGCGGCCTGAATATCATTTTCCATACTAACAAGACTACCCTTTTACTGCTCCAGCGGTTAAGCCAGAGACTATTTGACGTTGGAAGAACATGACCAAAAGAAATAACGGTATCATCGCTGACACAACAGCTGCTACGGCAAACATTACGTTACCTTCCACCTGAGTGGTGCCAAGAAAACTGGCTATTTTGGGTATCATAGTTTGATTTTCTTGACTCAACAAAGATGCTGTTACAGCAAAGTCGTTGTAGGCCAGCAAAAAACTAAATAAACCTGTGGTAATAACACCAGGCCACATGACAGGGATAATAACGTGTCTAAATGCCTGGAAGCGTGTGCAGCCATCAACCATTGCGCTTTCATCGAGGTCTTTAGGTATATTCAAAAAGAATGAATGTAACATCCATAAAGTAAATGGTTGGTTGATTGCGACCAACACTACAATTGTAGTGGGTATATAACCCCAAATATTCCATTCAAAAAAAGGTAACAAATAACCTGATACTAGAGTGATATGAGGCATCGCTCGAAACACTAGGGCTAACATGAGTATCCAAAAGGAATACTTAAATCCAGATCGAGCTAGGGCATAACCACCCAAAGTGCCTAAGGTAAGAGAAATGACCACAGTGGACACCACCACAATCATTGTATTGATGACAGACTCACCAAAACCATGCTCGACCCAAGCTCCATAGTATCCGTTAGACGTAAAGGAGTCTCCCGTTTCCACTATGGTGCGAACGCCATAAAGTGCGTTGGTCCAGTCTGCTTTTGAAAAGAAGTCTCCTTGTACTTTAAAAGAACCCCAGAGGGTCCATAAAAAAGGTGCTGCGGCCACCATAATCCACAACAGAACGAATCCGGTAGAAATAATGGCCAAGCTAGTAGAACGACGTTGGGCTGGATTTGACATAATGTGCGCCTTGCTTTTGCTTTAATGTGCTGTTCGACTAAAATCACGCCAAGTGCGAAACAGTACGGGTAACAATAAAATAGCTATTCCAATAATGGTCAGTACAGACGTAGCTGCTGCCGAACCAAATAACTGCGTATCCGATGTTAAGTCTTTGTAAATGATCCAGCTTAGTGATGTGGCACTAGCCTCTGAGGCAAAGCTAACAATAGGTTCAAGTACCCTAAAGTTGTCCATCAGTTGCATTAAGGTAATAAACACAACTAATGGTTTCATATAAGGCACAACAACATAGCGAATACGCTGCCATCGATTTGCACCATCTATCGTAGCGGCTTCAAGTGTATCCTCTGGCACTGATTGCAGCCCTGCGTAAAAAACAATGAAGGAAAACGGCGCTGAATGCCAAATTCCATAAACGATGAGCATCATCCAAGTTAAGCTTGGAGAGGCTTTTAGTGATAGGTCGGGATCATTAAATATATACTGTATTGACGCTCCAATCACACCATCACCATCGATCATCCAAAACAAAATTAGAGAGCCGATGAGGGGGGTCACTATCATGGGTAAAAGGGACACAAAAATAGTGGGGCCTTTGGCAAACTTAGGTAGTGCATTGACACCCAAAGCTATAGCAAGACCCAAGACAATAACAAAAGGAGTTACTACAAAGGTGTAGGTTAATGTAAACGCCAGTGCTTTATAAAATGGCAGATTGAGCAATTTTTCGACAAACGCACCAATACTCTCACTGCTCTTCCAAGCCAACACTACCTCTTCAAAGGCAAGGTGATTGCGGTTTGTATAGTTATCAAAACCACTGAATTTTCCTAGGGGTTGATCTGCTCTTAACTCACTGGTGGCTGCTGCATCAATCGTGGTTATTTGCTTACAACCAAATGGACCACAACTTTCAGAGCTTACGAGAACTTTTTCATGTTCTACATGCAAAGACTGGGTTATTACGGAGATAACAGGCAATGCTATAAATAATATCATTGCCGCTAAAGACGGAATAATAAACCAAAAAAATGTGCGATGCGGCATGCAATTGATTCCCACTTATAAAAAAAGAGGGGTAGAGCCGAACTTGGCTTTACCCCCTTTAACTAACAAAAGTCAGTAGACTTTATAAAAAGCCCTTTTCCTTGGCAGCAACATTGTAAGCTGCTTCCATATCTGACAAGGCTTGCTCTGCACTTTCATTACCCTGCAAAAAATCAGATAATTCAGATCCTGCAGCGCCGTGTAAAGCACCCATAAATGGTAGCATTGGGTAAGGTGAGGCACCGTTCATAGCAGTGGCAGTTACACCCTCTGCAGCCTTACTTGGCTTGTAACCTTTGATCAACCATGTCGCGGTGTCATTGTTGGCTTCTACCATTTCAGTGGCAATACCGTTCATCATAGCAATGAAGCTAGCTTCAGCATTTATTTCAGAGGCATTCTTAGCTATAGCAAAACCGTCCCACCATAAAGAAGATGTAGGGATAGTGCCGCCATTAAAACTTGGGGCTGCTGCAAACTCTGTGTTCATGACCACTTTTTCAGTAGAACCTTCATCATCTAGCACCCCTGAAGTGCGAGATCCCCACATAGTAGCTAATGCAAGCTTGTCACCTTCCCAAAGCGCCTGAGTTGCATTTGAATCAAAGGTTAGGAAGTCTGGATGAGAGTAACTTACGAGACTTTTAAGCATATTTAGAGTAGCAACGCCGTCAGCATTGTTAATACTGATTTCAGCTGTACCTGGTGTGAACATGTCAGCACCAGTACCAAGGTACATGTTTACAAACTCTTCGCCTAAGTTCCAACCTGCTTTAGTGTTTAGAGCAACAGGATACTCCATAATGCCAGCGTCGCGGATACTTTGAGCAGCACTTAATACTTGCTCATAAGTTTCTAACTCATCTGCATTAACACCGGCTTCATCCAATATATCTGAGCGGTAAAAAAGGTGCTGTGCGTTAGCCATAAAGGCAATTGCCATTACTTTTCCATCCACCGTCACTAGCTGGGATTTGTTCAAATCCTTGCCATATTTAGCAACTAAAGCATCTAGTGGACGCACTAGATCATCATTCATCAATGTCACTAAGGTGGCGTTAGATACGTGAGTGGTGGAATACTCAGCTGGATTAGCACTCAGCGCTGGCACCATTAAATCTTTGTAATCTTTATTGTGGTTTTTAGTAACTGTTACTCCATTCCCTGCACATTGCTGCGCCGCAGAAAATACAGCGTGCAGTGCAGGGAAGTCATTACCCAAAATGCTCACGTTGGCATTACCTTTAATACCACAATCAGCAAAAGCGCTGGTGCTGGTTAAAATAGCAGCAGCAGTTGCGGTGAGAGCTATCGTTTTTATTGTGCTCATGATGAACGCATCCTTTTAAATTTTATTAATGTGAGGCCAGCATGGCCTTGCTTTACATACGCATTTTTCCACATGACGTCAAAAAAAATGGAGATTAATTGCATGCGTAACCAAAAGTCTACTATTATTTTCCAACGATTAACAACTATTTAAACCTTTCTTAGCGAAGTAATTTACTATTTATCTCGTAAGTTATTGTTATAATTGACTAACATAAAAAAATATTCATGCGCTTCTTTAAATTAAATTTTAATAATATACAAAATTTTTTTTTATAAGTGACAAAAGTTCTATTTTTCGTCACTTAAGTGTTGCCTGAATGAATAAAATCTGATAATTTTTGCATACGTATTTACTAATAAGTTTGAACACTATGGCAGAAATAAAACTTCAAAATATAGGCAAGCGCTGGGGCGGCTTCGTTGGCGTTGATAACTTCGACTTAACGATTGCCGACAAAGAATTTCTTGTTTTGCTTGGCCCCTCTGGATGCGGAAAGACCACAACCATGCGCATGATCGCAGGGTTAGAGGATGTTACTGAAGGGCAAATTTTGATTGATGGTGAGGTAGTTAACGGCCTAGACCCAAAAGATCGAGACGTTGCCATGGTATTCCAAAGCTATGCGCTATATCCAAATATGGACGTCTATGAAAACATTAAGTTTCCATTAAAAGTACGCAAGGTTCCAAAGGCACAGCATCACGAACGGGTTATGAAAGCCGCAGCTATGGTGGAACTAGAAGAGTTTTTGCACCGCAAGCCAGCTGAACTGTCCGGAGGTCAACGCCAGCGAGTTGCATTAGCTCGGGCTATAGTGCGCAAACCAAAAGTATTCTTAATGGACGAACCATTATCAAACTTGGATGCCAAACTAAGAGTATCTACGCGAGCCCAAATTAAAAATCTCTCACACGAACTACAGGTTACTACAGTGTATGTGACCCATGACCAAATTGAGGCCATGACCCTAGCCGACCGTGTAGTTGTCATGAACAAAGGAGTGGTTCAGCAGGTAGGCACGCCAACAGATATTTATGACAACCCTGCCAACACTTTTGTAGCCAGCTTTATTGGCTCCCCCGCCATGAATTTAGTCAACGGTCACCTTGAGGGTGGATTATTCAAAGCCAAAGGCATGGACATACCGGGTTTTGACGTGACTTTAAATGGCCCGATCACTTTAGGTTTCCGCGCCGAAGATGCCTCTGTAACCAACGAAGAAGCCCAACTCACCCTTGAAGTCTTCTCTTTAGAGCTTTTAGGCGACTCTACCATGGTCACAGCTCGTATAGGCGAAGGCTTAGTCTCGATAAAAGCAGACAAAGATTATCGCGTAGCTATTGGCACCGACTTTAGTGCCAATATTACGGCAGATTTATGCCACCTATTCCACGCCGAAACTGGCCAACGATTATAAAGAGAGCTAACCATGATAGGCAGTCGCCCAGAACAAGCCATACTCAGTAGTAATACTGACATGTCGAAAACTGCACAAACCAAAGCTGTCATTGAGTCGATGGTGGATGGTCTTAATGATCATAGAATTGCCGATATTGGAGACTTCTTTAGCGAATCATTTCGCTGGATGGGTAACCAAGGCTGTGGCACTAAGCAGGGTTTAAAAGAGTTTCAGTCCCATTGGCAAAAGCCATTTCAAGCGGCTTTTTCTAATAAAGTGTGCGTTGATGAAGCTCGCCTATATATGGGCGAATGGGCCGCAGCTTTTGGGCGTCAAGAGGCGACCCATAGTGGCGTTTTTATGGGAGTTGCCCCTACTGGGAAAAAGATAGAAATTCGCTACATGGATTTTTGGAAGGTGGTGGATGGAAAAATTTGTGATAACTGGGTGATGGTAGATTTTCCCCACGTATTATCCCAGCTAGGTGTCGACGTATTTAATGGTGAAGGCTGGGAAACTTTTGATCGAGGTGAACAGCAGCCCCCTGAACAGAACAATGAGGAAGTATCATGACAATTACCTATTTAAAGAACAGTAAGCCCGATGTTGACAGGGCCCAAGATGATGCGCGTACTCGATCAGTGGTAGAAACCACTCTGGCTGATATAGAAACTAGAGGTGATGTTGCTGTGCGCGAGTTAGCAAAAACTCATGACAACTATACTCCAGAGTCTTTTCGCTTATCACAGGATGATATCCAGCGCATTATGGCAAAGGTGTCACCTCGTGACATGGAAGACATTAAATTTGCCCAAAAGCAGGTGCGCAATTTTGCCCAAGCTCAACGGGATTCGATGCTGGATATAGAAGTTGAAACCCTACCGGGCGTAATTCTTGGTCACAAACACATTCCTGTGCAATCGGTTGGGTGTTATGTGCCAGGTGGTAAGTTCCCTATGGTGGCCTCTGCACACATGTCTGTGGCTACAGCAAGTGTTGCTGGGGTACCTAGAATCATTGCCTGCACCCCACCATTTAATGGCCAACCAAATCCAGCTGTAATCACTGCAATGCACTTGGGAGGCGCCCACGAAATTTATGTTTTGGGTGGCATTCAGGCTGTTGGAGCTATGGCCATAGGCACAGAAACCATCGAACCTGTGCACCTGTTGGTAGGCCCTGGTAACGCTTATGTTGCAGAAGCCAAGCGACAGCTTTTTGGCCGTGTAGGCATTGATTTGTTTGCAGGCCCTACAGAAACTATGGTGATAGCTGACGATACGGTAGATGCTGAGATGTGCGCAACCGACTTACTGGGTCAAGCAGAGCACGGCTTTGACTCGCCGGCAGCATTGGTGACCACAAGCCTTGCCTTAGCAGAGGCTACAATGCAGGAAATAGATCGCCTGCTAAAAATATTGCCCACTGCCAATACTGCTGCTGTCAGCTGGAGAGATTATGGCGAAATTATTGTTTGTGACAGCTATGAAGAAATGCTCCAAGTTTCAGAAAATAAGGCTTATGAACACGTACAAGTGATGACCGATCGAGACGATTGGTTCTTAGAGAACATGACCTGTTACGGAGGTTTGTTTTTGGGGCCACGCACCAACGTATCTAACGGTGACAAAGTCATTGGCACCAACCACACACTACCCACTAAGAAAGCTGGACGCTATACCGGTGGCTTGTGGGTAGGGAAATACCTTAAGACCCACAGTTATCAAAAAATAACCACTGACGAAGCCGCAACATTAATTGGTGAATACGGCTCTCGCTTATGTATGCTAGAAGGGTTTGTTGGCCATGCCGAACAATGTAACTTAAGGGTTCGTCGCTATGGCAACAAAGACGTGCCTTATGGCACTGGTGCTCAGTAATGCCTAGTGGAGCAGACAACAAAGCAACTTTGGCTCCACTATTAAAAGCCATGCATAATTTTGAGCAGAAGCAGGTTAAGTCCTTGTTATCAGGCTTGATGAATCAGCATGCTGTTGCCCATCTGTGTTATCCATTTAACGACCTGACAGGCCCTTCAGAGCTCTACCACACCTGTTATGCACCATTACTTGCAGCAATGCCTGACCTTGAACGCCGCGATTTGATCGTGGTGTCTGGCATTAGTGCGCAGGGAAATGAATGGGTGGGTTGCGCTGGACATTATTTAGGTACGTTTGTTGCTCCCTGGTTAGATATCCCCCCTACAGGACATTTAACCCATATGCGTTTCCATGAATTTTTCCGTTTTGAACAAGGGAAAATCGTAGAAGTACAGGCTATTTGGGATATTCCAGAAGTAATGCTTCAGGCTAGAGCTTGGCCATTGTCCCCCTCTTTAGGTTGGGAAGGATATATCCCAGGCCCTGCAAGCCAAGATGGATTATCTATCATCAACGAACACCAAGGACAAGGTGCAGCAAGCGTTCAACATGTGCTTGATATGTTAGAGCACTTGGTGCTTCATCCCAAACAAGGTGGCCCAGAGGTGATGCAGCTAGAGCGTTTTTGGCATCCACGAATGAACTGGTATGGCCCCGCCGGTATCGGCTCATCAAGAGGCATTAAGGGGTTTCGTAACTGGCACCAAATACCCTTTTTAAATGCTATGCCTGATCGTGGTAGCCAGGATGCTGACTTAGACTTTCATTTTTTTGGAGAAGGTCAATATGCTGCAGTGACCGGGTGGCCCAACATGAAGCAAACCATTACTCAAGGAGGATGGCTAGGCATTGCCCCAAGTGGGCAAGAGATCAGCTTACGTAGTCTTGATTTTTGGCGGTTAGATGGCACTTTAATTCGAGAAAACTGGGTGCTAGTGGATTTATTAGACGTATACTATCAACTAGGCATTGACGTGTTTGCACGTTTGCGGGAATTCAATAAAGCCCGCCCTACAATAAGCCTTTCTCAGTCCACCAAAGAGTTGTAATTATGATTTTACCGGCCTCGCCAAGTTTTAGCTTAGTAGGAAAAAAAGCGATAGTCACAGGAGCATCGTCAGGCATAGGCACGGCCTGTGCAGTGGCTCTTGCTAGGGCGGGGGCAGATGTCACTCTAGCAGCTCGTCGCATTTCACAGCTAGACGCCATTGTTGATGAACTTCGTAAAGAGGGCCTAAAAGCCAGCGCTCTAGTTATGGATGTCTCTGACGTAGAGCAAACTCAAACTTTGATAGAGCACCATGGCCCTTTTGACATTTTGGTCAATTCAGCTGGCTTAGCTCGCCACGGTAAGGCCTTAGACACTAAAGCTAACGACTTTGATGCGGTGATGGACATCAACCTTAAAGGCGCCTATTTTCTTACCCAAGCAGTGGCTAAAGGCTTACTTGCTAGCAAAAAAGCAGGCAGCTTGATCAACATTTCCAGTCAAATGGCACACATTGGAGGCCAGGAAAGAGCTGTTTACTGTGCGTCCAAACATGCTGTTGAAGGTTTTACTAAAGCGATGGCCATTGAGTGGGGCAAACAAGGCATTCGTGTAAATACGATCTGCCCCACGTTTGTTTTGACAGAGCTCACCGCCGCAACATTTTCAGACCCAGAAAAACGTGCATGGATTGACAGTAAAATAAAACTTGATCGAGTGGGCACTGTGCAGGACATTATGGGCGCTGTGATCTACTTAGCTTGTGATGCCTCATCTCTAGTAACAGGCAGCTCCTTAATGGTTGATGGCGGTTGGACTACAGGCTAATGCAAAAAGAAAAAGTTACCTCACAGCAGGTTGCTCTGCTAGCAGGTGTAAGTCAGTCTGCTGTCAGTCGCGTATACACCCCCGGCGCCTCTGCTTCTAAAAAAACCATTATTAAAGTACACAAAGCAGCGGCCACCTTGGGTTATCGCCCCAACATTTTAGCGCGGGCAATGGTGTCCGGTAAAAGCCGAATTATTGGCTTAGTAGTGGCCTACCTAGAAAATCAATTTTACCCAGATGCAATTGAAAAACTTTCGAACCAACTACAAGAAAAAGGCTACCACGTACTGATCTTTATGGCCTCAAAGACCTCTGGCAATATTGACTCTGTTGTAGACGAAATTCTTGATTATCAGGTTGAAGGTATTATTGTTGCCTCAGTAGCCCTATCTTCACAACTTGCTCAACGGTGTCACCTTGCTGGTGTGCCCATTGTACTTTTTAACAGGTCACACGATGGGGAAGGTCTCTCTAGCGTTACTTCTGACAACGTTTCAGGCGGTGCAAAAGCTGCACGTTTTTTATTAGCCGCTGGGCATAAAAAGATAGGTTATATCGCTGGTTGGAAAGGCGCTTCGACACAACGGGATCGTGAGTTTGGTTTTACTGCGGCACTGCAGCAACAAGGCGTCAGTTTATATGCCCGTGAAGAGGGCGACTTTTCGATGGAAAAGGCCAGCGAAGCCACTCGAATCATGTTTTCTGGAGATAGACCAGAAGCTGTTTTTGTAGCTAATGACCACATGGCATTTGCAGTAATGGACACGCTGCGCTTTGAACTAGGTTTGCGGGTACCAGAAGACGTATCTGTTATTAGTTATGACGACGTCCCCGCTGCAGCATGGCGTGCATACAATCTAACGACTGTACGTCAGCGAGCTGAGCAAATGGTGCAAGAAACAGTACGCATTTTGATGGAACAAATACACAGTGATGGCTTACAAAGTCAGCAAATTGCCATCGGCTCTCCAATTATAGTGCGTGGCTCTGCCCGCATTCCTGAAGGATGGGACTCATGAAAGGTTTTGATAATAAATTTAAGAATTTTCCAGATTATATATTGGGTATCACCCAAGAAATTTGGGAACAACGAGGTTTAGCTACACTCAACCACTACTATAGTGAGCATATACCAGTACGCTCACCAGGATCTATGGTGGTGGGAAACCAACACGTGATTGCGGCCACCATGGCTACCCTCGCTGAGTTTCCTGACCGCCAGCTACTTGGTGAGGATGTTATTTGGTCTGGTACTCCAGAAGATGGCATGCTCTCCTCCCACCGCATTCTTACTACTGCCACTCATTTAGGTGATGGTGTGTATGGTAAGGCCTCTGGCAAGAATTTGAAGTATCGCGTGATCGCCGATTGTCACGCAAAAAACAACCAAATTGATGACGAGTGGTTGATTCGCGATCAAGGTGCTGTTGTGCGTCAGCTCGGCTTAAACCCTAAACAGTATGCAGAAGATTTAATCGCATTAGAGGGTGGTCCAGAATATTGTATACAGCCCTTTACGCCAGCCATAGACATCCCTGGGCCCTACATAGGCAAAGGTAATGATGATGAGTTTGGCCAGCGCTACGCCAACATTGTTCGCCGTATCATGGATGCTGAGATTAGCTGCATCAAATCTGAGTATGATCGCGCCTGCCAAGTGGAGTACCCAGGAGGAGTAAGCTCTCATTCATGGGATTGTGTAGAACGATTTTGGATGGGTTTACGGGCTAGTTTCCCTAGCGCAAAGCTTACTATTGATCACCAAATAGGTCGTCAAGATCCAATGATGCCGCCAAGAGCAGCCCTGCGCTTTAGTTTGCAGGGCAAGCATGACGGCTGGGGTAGTTTTGGAAAACCTACAGGTGCTGATGTTTATGTTATGGCTGCTGCTCATGCCGAATTTGGTCCCTATGGGCTAAGGCGTGAGTTTGTGGTTTTTGATGAAACTTCGATCTGGAAACAAATTTTAATGCAAACGGGTTAAAGCCCATCTGCCAAGATTTTTAAGAACGAGTGATTGTAATGTTATTGCCAAAAAGGACAACTCTATGACACAGCCAGAAGTGGTACGTTATGGTGAACTAAAGCCATGCAAAAGTGCATTTATTGATGCTCATACACCAGGTTCAGATCAAAAAGAAAACTTCACTATTATTGGTGCTGGTGTAGCTGAGAGCCCTGATCAACATGTGCATATTAAAGCCACACCTGGCTTTAATATTGGCGCTGCAGGCCAGCCACCAAAATGTGTTAACTCTCTACATTTTCATAATACAGCAGAAGTGTTTTTTGTTTTAAGTGGAAAGTGGCGCTTTTTTTGGGGGGTTAATGGAGATGCTGGAGAGGTTGTTTTGCAAGAAGGGGATATCTTTAACATCCCCACCCGCATGTTTCGAGGTTTTGAAAATGTGGGTACAGATTATGGCATGATTATGGCCATACTGGGTGGAGATGATTCTGGTGGCGGCGTTATCTGGGCACCGAAAGTGTTGGAAACTGCTGAAAAACACGGCTTGATTTTAAGTGAAGCTGGTGTTTTGTACGACACCCAAAAAGGTCAGACACTACCTGCTGGTGAGCAGCCTATGGAAAAATTGTCGGCAATACACTTGGCTGAAATTGCTGAAATTTCAGTAGAACAAGTAGTGCCTGATTATGTGGCTCGATACTGGGACATGATGGCGCTGGCAAAAAATAAGCCCTGCCAAGTAATTGGTGAAAAAGCCCTCATACAAGACAAACCTGGTTTTGAGGTAGAGCTACTTGCTCGAGGGTCTATAAGCACACAAGCCTACACTAACCCACAACATGAGGTCATAATGGTGATGCGCGGTTATTGGCGCCTTACATGGCTTGATAATGAGGTGGTGTTGAACCCTGGCGACACCTGTTGGATACCACCTAACTTATCACATAGCCTAGAGGTGTGTGTAACTGGCGAAGCTAGTCTATATCGTATCAGTGGCACGGACGACATGGCAGGCTTAACTTGGAACAATAGATAGAGGTTGCCATGAATCTTCCTACTCTTGTTTTGTTGCCGGGAATGATGTGTGATGAGCGTATGTATGCCGCACAAATCAAGGCATTTAAAGGTCTTGCTCATTGCCAGATAGGCAACCTTAGTGGCGCCGACAACATGGCAGACATTGCTAAGCAAATATTGGATCAATCACCTGAAAAATTTGCCTTAGCGGGTCTATCTATGGGCGGCATTGTGGCCATGGAAATAGTCCGCCAAGCGCCAGAAAGGGTGACCAAGCTGGCGCTGATGGACACCAATCCAAAAGCTGAATTAGATGAAGTAAAGGCCGCTCGCCAGCCACAAATAGAAGCGGCACAAGCAGGTCAGCTTGAACAAATTTTACGTGAGCTTATGGTGCCTCGTTATTTTACTAACCATAGGCCTCATTATGAGTTGGATGAGCTGTGTATAGATATGGGACTAAGCTTAGGCAAGGATGTATTTATCCAGCAATCCCTTGCCCTAAAAAATCGCCGCGATCAACAAGACACCTTAATGAGCTTCAACAAACCTTGCCTGATACTAATGGGAGAAGAAGATGAGCTGTGCCCACTGGACCGTCATCAATGCATGGTTTCACTATTACCTCAATCAACTTTAGTAAAAGTGCCTAAAGCTGGCCACATACCCACACTTGAACAACCTGCAGCCACTACCGCTGCCTTAATAGAATGGATGAATACATAATGAATGCTACCTTGTTGGAAAAACTCAAAGCTGTAGATACTCCTACGGTATGCAACGCCATTGAAGTGGCTCAGGGCAAACGGGGATTCAATGAATTTACTAAAGGCACTATGCTCGCCTCCTCTTCGATGGATGGAGCTATGGTTGGCTATGCCCGCACTGCACAAATTGCAGCCCTAGAACCAGCAACACAAAGCCCTGTTATTATCAAACAGCGCCGTGCTGATTACTATCGACATATGTCACAAGGGCCAAGGCCTGCCCTTGCCGTAGTTGAAGATGTGGATTTCCCACATGCCATTGGGGCCTATTGGGGTGAAATTAATACCACAGTGCATAAAGCTTTTGGACTAAGTGGCGCACTCACAAATGGTGTGATGCGAGACCTGGGCGATCTACCAGCTGATTTTTTAGTGGTTGCTGGGTCTGTTGGCCCAAGCCATGGGTTTGTTCATGTGCGCAGCATAGGGCAGCCTGTCACTATTTTTGGTATGCAAGTCACCGATGGTGACTTAGTGCATGCTGACAGGCATGGCGCGTTAGTCATTCCTCCTGAGGTAATTCCAATGCTAGAAGCTGCCATTGACAAACTTCTTAGCACTGAACAACTCATACTTGGACCTGCTAGCAAAGCAGGTTTTGGGCTGGCTGAGTTTGAAGTGGCTTGGGCTGAGTTTGAAAAGTCCCGCACATGATGAGCTTAAATTAACGCAAGTGCAGATATTGTGCGGTGCCCTCTAGCAACATCTGCACTGCCATAATAATGAGCACCATGCCCATCAACCGCTCTATGGCAAACAAACCTTTTTCACCCAGCACGCCATATAGCCGCCTTGAGGCTAACAAAATAGCCGCCGACACGGCCCACGCTGCAGTGACCGCAAGCCACAGGTCAAACCATTGACCTTCGGCTGACTTACGCATCAGCATAATCATTGCCAAGCTCGATGGACCAGCCATTAAAGGGATCGCTAAAGGCACTATGAATGGTTCACCATCTGGCGTTTTTCCAAGCAACCCACCTTCTTGTGGGAAGACCATTTTTAAAGCAATTAAAAATAATACAATGCCCCCACCTATCCGAATGGCTTCTTGAGAGACTTGTAAGAACGACAAAATATATGGGCCTAAAAGCAAAAACATAAGCAACACAATGTAGGCTATGAGCAGTTCACGACGTAATACCAAATTACGCCGCTTTTCAGGCACTTGCTTTAATACTGACAAAAATAAAGGAATGTTTCCCAAGGGATCCATCACTAAAAACAATAAAGTTGCCGCTGCAAAAATATCCATATATCTCTCAATAATTGTTAAATAATTAGTCTAAGCGTCGTTGAGTAACCACAGAGTGATTCCAACTAGGTGCCGACTCAACGTGTGTAGCCCGCCCTCGTTCTTGACGCGGTGTCACACTAAAATGAGTACGGTAAGTGGTACTAAAATGGCTGGCTGAGGAAAAACCACTCGCCATACCTACTTCTACAATTGAGCGATCAGTGTCACGTAACATTTGGCGGGCTTTGTCTAACCTTAATTGCAGGTAAAAGCGTGAGGGCACGCTGTCTAAATGTTTTTTAAACAGGCGTTCTAAGTGTCTCCTAGACAGCCCAACATGATATGCCAAGTCGTCTGTTGACAAAGGCTCTTCTATATTGGTTTCCATCAAGGTGACCGCTTCAATAAGCCTAGGCTGGCTGGAACCGATACGCGCTTTTAGAGGAATACGTTGCTTTGCATCTTGCGGCCGCATGCGCTCCACCAAAAACCATTCAGAAAGATGAACTGCCATATCCAAGCTTTGCTGCTGCGAAAGCCATGCCAGCATAAGGTCTGTAGTTGAAGCACCTCCAGCACAGGTCATCAGCTGCTCTTCTTGTTCGAATAATTGATTTGTCCAAAACACTTTGGGATAGTCATTACGTAGCGTTTCGATCATAGACCAATGACAACAACTGCGCTTACCATTGAGTAGGCCCCCATTGGCTAAAGGGAAAATGCCTGTGCCTATTGCCAGTAGTTTTACACCTATCTTAGTTTGCTGAACCAGCCAGCACTCGAGCATGGCATCAGTTTCGTGAGGTGTGATCAGATCTCCAATAACAAATAGAGTGTCCACACACTCACTATCCAAATAATTGGCCACCTTTCCTAAGGCACACTCACTACCCACAGACATGACCTGTAGTTTGTATTTGTTGTGCTCTAAAACACGATTAGTATGCAATAACAGTTCAGCAATTTGGCCATAATGGCTCAAGCCTGCATGAGGCAATAAAAGCAAACCAACTTTGTGTGAATCTTGTGACTTAGACATAGGTCGCAAGGATACACTGAATTATTGAGTGGGTGCACAAAAAGGTCATTTTACCAACAAATGGGTCGCGCTAACTCAACTTACCCCCTAGTGCCCAAAGGCAGTTTATTGAATAATAGAAGCTGCAATAACAAGGTTCATACTCTGACTCAAGGAAACACTTAATGCGCACCTTAACGGATAAAAAAAATATCGCTATCGACCTAGTTTGCGACTTAATCCGAAAGCGTCACAAAAAGCCTAGCAGCGAAATTATGCAGCAATTTGCTCGCCTCTATTATGCTGAAAGCATTCCTTCAGAACTATTACAATTTGATACCGACAATTTATATGGCGCAATCTTAAGCTTATGGGATTGCGCAAAGCGACGTCATAACGACCAAGTCAATATCCGTGTATATAACCCTAATTATGAAGAACATCAGTGGTACACCAGCCATACAGTGATCGATATTGTCTGTGACGACAAGGCCTTTTTAGTCTCTTCTATTACTAATGCATTGGTACATTTGGGCCACACGATTCATATAACAACACACCCAGTGGTGGCTGTAGAGCGCGACGAAAAAGGTCATATCACTAGCATTTCACCCTTTACAGGAAAAGCTGAAGCTGCCAATTTAGAAGCTGTAATGCGTTTTGAAATTGACCAACAAAATGAACCTAACCTTGTCACTAAAATCATTAGCACCCTTACCGAAATAATTAGCGATGTTCGCTTAGTAGTAGATGATTGGACACCCATGCGCAACAAGTTAGTGTCTATTATTGACACTTTGGAGTGTCAGCAGTTACCTCTTGCAGAACAAGACATCGCAGAAAATATTGCATTTTTACGCTGGGTAGCCAATAACCACTTCACGTTTATTGGCTACCGATCTTATGGGCTTAGACAAGACCCCATTACTGGCTTATGCGAACTCACGCCCAAAAAAGGCACCGGGTTGGGCAGTTTTCGTGATGACAATTGCAGTGCTGATAGCCTTTTACCCAGCACACTGTCATTACACAATTCAGATTTAGCTCTGAAGAACAACATGTTAGTGATGACCAAATCAACCAGCCGCTCCACTGTGCATCGCCCCGTTAATTTTGATTACCTTGGGCTTAAACGCTTTGATGCACAAGGTAACGTGATCGGAGAAGACCGTTTCTTTGGCCTATACTCTTCTGCGGCCTACACAGCACGTATAGATGAAATTCCATTACTAAGGCGTAAAGCCCAAGACCTGCGTGATCGCATTGAACAACTGCCAAACAGCCATAAGGGCAAGGCCCTGCAACACATACTCAACAGCTATCCACGTGATGAAATGTTACAAGCCAATGTGGATGAGCTTTACCCCATTATTCGCGGCATATTACAAACCCAAGAACGTCATCATCTAAGGCTTTTTTTAAGGCTGGATACATTTGGTCGATTTGCGACCGCTCTGGTTTATGTGCCAAGGGAGAGATTCAATACGGCCTTTCGTATCAAAATGCAAAACATTTTGATGCATGAATTTGATGGCTCAAGTGTTGATTTTAATGTTATGTTTTCTGAGCAACCTTTAGCTCGCGTGCAATTAACTGTCCACGGTAAAGACATAGACAATACCGCTTTTGACATTAACGATATAGAACAGCAAATGCGCGATGCCATGTTGGCCTGGAATGATCACTTACATCTTGCACTCAATAATAAGCAAGGTGAAGCCAAAGGCAATCAACTTTTTAAGCAATATGGTCAAGCTTTTCCCTTAGCTTACCAAGAAAACTTTTCTGCCCAAGTTGCAGTAATGGATTTGATGCGCTTGCAAAAAATAAGTCCTGATCAGCCCTTATCTACCTACTTGTATCGCTCATTGCACCAAGCTGACCAGAGCCTTAGTTTCAAAGTTTTTGGACATGGTCAAGCCAAGGCTTTGTCAGACGTGTTACCTATTTTGGAGCGTATGGGTGTAAAAGTTATTAATGCCCATCCTTACACTATCCAATCAGAATCTGGCTTAGATCAGTGGATTATTGATTTTGTCATTGAGATTGATCATCAAATAGACCTTGATGAGGCTAACGTTAAGGAGCGTTTCCAAGAAGCCTTTAGCCAAATCTATATTGGCCGAGTGGCTAATGATCGCTTTAACAGCCTAATATTAATGGCCAACTTAAACTGGCAACAAACTATTCTAATCCGCGCTATTAGTAGTTATTTACTGCAAATCCAGGTGCCGTTTAGTCAAACCTATATGCAAACCACGTTGGTGAGAAACGCCAACATTACACACACATTAGTGCGCTTATTTGAGGCTAGATTTGATCCTGATAGTTTTCAATCACAAGACCTTATTGATCAACTTCAAGAGGATATAAGCATCGCCTTGGAAAAGGTCAATAATCTTGATGAAGATCGCATTGTGAAGTATTTCTTAGCGACGATTATGGCAATGCTACGCACCAACTATTTTCAAACTGACAGCACTGGCAGCCACCATGAATACCTATCGTACAAGCTAGATCCTAGCCTTATTCCAGGCGTACCATTACCTTTACCCAAGTATGAAATATTTATCTACGCAACCTGGGTGGAGGGAGTGCACCTGCGTGGTGGCAAGGTGGCTAGAGGTGGCTTACGCTGGTCTGACCGCCGCGAAGACTACCGTACCGAAGTGCTTGGGCTTGTTAAAGCACAAATGGTAAAGAATGCTGTCATTGTGCCTTTAGGAGCTAAGGGTGGTTTTGTGTGTAAGCAGTTACCAGCCACCAAAGACAGAGAGTTACTGATGACAGAGGTCATCCGCAGCTACTCGACGTTTATTCAAGCTTTACTGGACATCACCGACAACATTGTCGAAAAGCAGATTGTCGCTCCTAAGCAGGTCGTGCGTTACGATGATGATGACCCATACTTAGTCGTTGCTGCTGACAAAGGCACTGCAACTTTTTCCGACTTAGCTAACTCTATTTCAGAAAAAAATAGTTTTTGGTTGGGCGATGCGTTCGCTTCTGGTGGCGCCAATGGCTACGATCATAAGAAAATGGGAATTACCGCTCGTGGTGCTTGGGAATCCGTTAAACGCTTGTTCGCCGAACAAGGTCGAGACTGTCAAACCCAAGATTTCACAGCCGTAGGCGTGGGCGATATGGCAGGTGATGTGTTTGGCAACGGCATGCTTTTGTCAAAGCACACTTGCTTGCAAGCAGCGTTTAATCACCTACATATTTTCATTGACCCAACGCCTGATGCCACCAAAACATTTGCTGAGCGTCAAAGGTTGTTCACTTTGCCTCGCTCTAGCTGGAGTGATTATAAAACCAAACTCATTTCTAAAGGTGGTGGCATCTTTGATCGTTCAGCGAAATCTATCAAACTAAGCCCACAAGTTCAGAGCATGCTTGGTATAAATGCTACAGAAATGGCCCCTAATGAATTGATAAATGCCTTGTTAAAAATGCCAGTAGATCTGTTTTGGAACGGTGGCATTGGCACTTATGTTAAAGCCAGTAGCGAAAGCCATGGTGATATTGGCGACCCCGCAAATGATAGTTTAAGGGTCAACGGTAATCAACTCGGTGCTAAGGTGATCGGCGAAGGGGGTAATTTAGGCTTTTCTCAACATGGGCGTATTGAATTTGCTCAGGCTGGGGGCTACATCAACACTGACGCCATCGATAACTCTGCTGGTGTGGATAGCTCTGACCATGAAGTAAATATTAAAATCTTACTTAGTCAGCTGGTAGATGCCGGCGACATGACATTAAAGCAACGTAATACTCTGCTGGCTAGTATGACCGACGAAGTCGGTCAATTAGTGCTCAACCACAACTACCATCAAACCTTAGTGTTAAGTATTGCTGAAGGCCAGTCTAGTATTCGTTTAAGCGATCATAAACGCCTGATACATAGTCTAGAGAAGCAAGGCCGCTTGAATCGCACTTTAGAAGGTTTACCTGATGATGCCAACATTGACGAACGAGCCCGAGCGCAGGACGGCTTAACACGCCCTGAAATTGCCGTATTGCTGGCCTACAGTAAAATGCGTTTGTTCGATGAACTCATGGCAGCCGACATCGGCAATGACAGCTATTTGGCTGGGAGTCTGGAAGATTATTTTCCAAAAATACTAAGCCAAGACTACGCTGTTGCAATAGCATCTCACCCATTGCGTAGTGAAATTATTGCAACTCACGTCACTAACCAAATTGGTAACCGCATGGGCGCTACTTTTGGTAACTACTTGCAAGAGGAAATGGGCGCCCAGGCAGGCGATATAGCTCGCGCATTTACTGCAGCATGCGACATTATTGACGCTCAAAGCCTTTGGAGCGAACTAGACAGGGTCACCTTAATATTAGACTACAGCCAGACTATGGCATTACATATAAATATTCAGTCCTTATTAGAAGAGCTTACCTTATGGCTATTGAGCACTCATCAAGGTGAGTCAATTCAAGCTATGGTTGATTTGTATAAAGCACCCATGGCTGATTATTATGAAGCCCTTGGTGATTTATTACCTCAAGAGGTATTACAACGCATCCATACCAAAGCTGAGGAATTGATAGCTAACGGCATGGCAACAGTTATTAGTATGCGTGTAAGCCAATTGGAGTTTTTATATCATGGCCTAGACGTGGTAAAAGTGGCCAATCAATGTGGCACCGAGGTCATTGCTACCGCCCAAACCTGGTACCGCTTATATGAGCTTTTCCAAGGCGACTGGCTTAACCAGGCCATTGCTAGCTTGCCAAGCCAAGATTCATGGCAACGCAAAGCAAGGGCTAGCCTTAAACAAGAGTTTGAAGACAGTTTAGCTTTGCTGACCCAAGCTGTTATTGCTAGCGGCCAAAGCCAAGCCTGGGACTTGCGCAATCAAGTCTTGATCGCGCGTTGCTTAACCCTTTTTGGTGAATTGCAAAACAATACCAATATCAATTTATCCATGCTCTCTGTCGCAGTGCGAGAAATTGCCAAACTTAAAAACAGCTGTATTTAGACATTCACAAAGCTTTAACTAAGGTGATGCCACCATGAATGCATCACTATTAGAATCACAAGACATTAGGAATTTTTATGACTCATACCCCAGTAACACGCGCTCTATTTGATGATCTTATGGTACCTAACTATGCGCCAGCACCAGTTATCCCTGTGCGGGGCAAAGGCTCTCGCATTTGGGACCAAAATGATAAAGAGTACATCGATTTTGCTGGTGGCATTGCAGTAACAAGCGTTGGACATAGCCACCCTAAACTCGTGTCCACCCTCAAAGAACAAGGGGAGAAGTTATGGCATATTTCAAACGTAATGACTAACGAGCCTGCTCTGCGGTTAGCCAAAAAGCTCACTGATGCAACCTTTGCTGAGAAAGTATATTTTGCTAACTCTGGCGCTGAAGCCAACGAAGCAGCCTTCAAACTGGCACGCCGTTTTGCTGTAGATAACTTCAGTGCTCAAAAAAATGAAATTATCGCTTTTGAACAAGGGTTTCATGGTCGCACCCTTTTCACCGTTAGCGTTGGCGGGCAACCTAAATATAGCGAAGGTTTTGGCCCTGCGTTAAAGGGGATCACCCACTTACCTTTTAACGATATTAAGGCCTTGGAAGCTGCTGTTTCTGACAAAACTTGCGCCATTATTATGGAACCCTTGCAAGGAGAAGGCGGCATTATTGATGCAGATCCAGCCTTTATTAGACGCGCCCGTGAATTGTGTGACCTCCATAATGCCCTACTGGTGCTTGACGAAGTTCAAACAGGTGCGGGTCGTTTAGGCACCTTGTACGCCTACCAACAAACTGACGTTACCCCCGATATTCTCACTACAGCTAAAGGTATTGGTAACGGCTTCCCTGTGGCTGCAATGTTAACCACCACCAAAATAGCAAAGAGCTTAGCCATTGGCACCCACGGCAGCACTTATGGTGGGAATCCATTGGCCTGCTCCATTGCTGAAGCGGTGGTAGACATCGTCAATACCCCCGAAGTGTTAGCTGGAGTTAATGCTAAGTTTGAGCGTTTCAAAGCCGGTTTAGAAGCTATTAATTCTCGTTTACCCTTTTGCAAGGAAATTCGTGGAAAGGGCTTATTATTGGGCTGTGCTCTTAATAAAGAACATACAAATCGTGCTGGTGAATTCCTCAAAGCAGCACAAGCACGAGGCCTTTTGGTGCTGGTTGCTGGGCCAAACGTGATTCGTATGGCGCCGTCTTTATTAATTCCTGATGCTGATATAGATGCTGGTTTGGAAATTTTCGAAGCGGCTATTAACGACATTATAAACCCAGAATAAAATACAACCGTTGGGAAAAGTCATGACTAAATTGACTGTAAACAATATATTAGAAGCAAGCACCATAGAATGGATTGCCACACAGCAGCCACAAATGGAGCAAGACTTATGGACTTTGGCTGAAATTAATTCTGGCAGCTACAATGTTGAAGGTGTCAACAAAGTGGCTGAGACACTAGCTTTATGGAGCAAAAAGTTAGGCTGCGAAGTGGAATATATCCCTATGCCTCCGCATGAAGTTATAGATGATCTGGGCCAAGCTAACCAAAAGCCTTTAGGCCATGCTTTACGCCTATTTAAACGGCCTCAAGCACCTACACAGGTGTTTTTATGTGCTCATATGGACACGGTATTTCCCATCGATCATCCATTCCAAAAAATCACTCAATTGGATAATGGCATTATAAATGGCCCAGGGGTAGCTGACCTCAAAGGTGGCATTGTAGTCATGCTTAAAGCCTTGGAAGCCTTTGAACGTAGCCCATTACAAAACCAACTAGGGTGGGAGGTCCTGTTTAACCCTGATGAAGAAATAGGCTCTCCAAGCTCCAGCGCATTATTTCCAGCGATTGCCAAACGTCATCACTTAGGCTTAATTTACGAACCTTCTTTTGCTGATGGCAACCTAGTAGGCCCTCGTAAAGGCAGTGGAAACTTTGCAGTGGTCTCAAAAGGTAAGGCAGCCCATGCGGGCAGAGAACACCACTTAGGGCGCAATGCCATTAGAGCCATGGCCGACTTTACCAGTGCTTTAGATGATCTTAACGGTCTGCAACCTGGCATCACCATAAACCCAGGCTTTATCCAGGGTGGAGGAGCAGTAAATATAGTGCCTGACACCTGTACTATGCGCTTTAATATTCGTATTGAACGCAGTGACCAACAAGCTTGGTGTGAATCCAAAATAGCCTCTATTTTGGCCACGGTTAATGCCCACGATGGCATTACTATGGAATTACATGGGGGTTTTAGCCGCCCACCTAAGGTGTTAAGTAAAGCTAATGAGGCTCTTTGTGAGCTAGTGCAATCTTGTGGTCGACGTTTGGGTTTGAGTCTTGAGTTTTTCCCCACAGGTGGCTGCTGTGATGGCAATAATTTGGCCGCTGCAAGCTTACCCAACATTGATACTCTGGGGGTTCAGGGTGGTAAAATCCACAGCCCAGATGAATACATGGTGTTATCAAGCTTAACCACTCGATCACAGCTAAGTGCATTAATTTTATTGCGCTTAGCTGAGAGTAAAGACCTCGCATGGCTTGCGCGCGAAGAAATGGAGCACCCATCATGTTGATCGTACGGCCTGTCACAAATAATGATGCAGATGCTTTTAATGCCTTCGCTGCAGCAGCAGGTGTTGGTCAAACAAACTTACCCAACAACTCAGCGCAATTGGCACAAAAAATTAATCACAGCGAGCTGTCATTTGCCGCACATGTAGACCACGCCGGTGAGGAGAGTTACACCTTTGTCATGCAAGACACCCTTAAACAGAGCTTGGTGGGAACTTGTACAGTGGACGCTACCATCGGCGCAAGTGAGCCTTACCATTCGTACCGGTTAGATCAGGTGACCCACTGCTGGGCTGATTTAGACATCAATAACCGTATTCCAGCCCTGCATATGAACCATGATTATACTGGTGCCTCCCGCCTAAGCTCATTTTATATAGAGCCAGACTACCGCTGTGATTTTTATGACCAGTTACTCTCCAAATCTCGTTTACTCTTTATGGCGTGCTTTCCAGAGCGCTTTTCATCCACTACCATTGCTGAGATTAAAGGTGTCATCAACGATGATGGGGTCTCTCCTTTTTGGGAAGCTGTAGGCCGGCATTTCTTTACTATGGATTTTGCCACCGCCGATCTGTTAACAACCACTAGTAGTAAACACTTCATTGCTGCCCTTATGCCTCGCTACCCTCTTTACGTGCCGTTATTAAACCATCACGCTCAAAAAGTCATCGGTCAACACCATGATGACGCAGAGGATATAGTCAATATTTTGGAGCATGAAGGCTTGCACTTTGAAGGTCATGTAGACATTTTTGATGCTGGGCCTATTTTAGAAGTCAGTACTCGCCACATACGTGCCATACGCCACGCCGAGCAAACCCAAGCCGTTATTGGTGACGAGGTATTGCACGGTAGCCGAGTTTTGGTGTGTAACAACAGCTGCCTAGATTTTCGCTGTATTGTTGCTCGTAAAAAAAGCTCAATTTTGGTGCTAAGCGCGGCGCAATTAGAGGGCTTGCAGGTAGTCTCAGGCAACACGCTAACCTACTGTCCATTATGAGCAGCTAAGGCAAATCTAGTAAAAGTCTCTATCACTAAACCTAGAAGGGAAAATGCAAAAGAGTTTGTAAGCCAATAAAGGTACTATTTGCAGCACACTAAGTTATTAGTAACCTTGCTGGAGGCTCCCCATGATGATAATCCGTCCCTTAATGGTGACCGATTCTGACGCCATGCTTAATTTAGCTAATAAAGCAGGAGTTGGCTTCACTTCGTTACCTGCAGATCCCCATCGTATCGCCAGTAAAATTGAAGCCTCACTCGCAGCCTTTAGTGGCTCAGCCAACCTTGAAAGCGAGCAAAGCTATGTGTTTGTTCTGGAAGATACCCAAACATCAACCGTAGTAGGGATTTGTGGCATTGAGTCCTCAATCGGTTTGTCCAGCCCTTGGTATAGCTATCGTATAGGCACTTTAGTACATTCTAGCCGGGAGCTTGGCGTCCATAACACTTTTCCAACCTTGTATTTAAGTAATGACCAAACGGCATGCGCTGAAGTCTGTACTTTATTTTTAGACCCAGATTATCGCCAAAATAAAAATGGTCAGCTATTGTCCAAGAGTCGATTCCTCTTCTTGGCACAGTTTCCACATCGCTTTGAAACTAAGATCATTGCTGAGATGCGTGGTGTCTCAGACGACAATGGCCAGTCTCCTTTTTGGGATGGATTAGGTGCACACTTTTTTGATATGCCCTTTGCTCATGCAGATCACTTAACGGGGCTAGGCAAAAAAGAATTCATTGCTGAACTGATGCCCCGCCATCCTTTGTACATCAACTTATTACCAAAGGAAGCCCGTGAGGTCATAGGGGAAGTCCACAGCAACACCCTGCCCGCACGAAAAATGCTGGAAGATGAAGGGTTTCGTTATCAAGGTTACGTCGATATCTTTGATGCTGGGCCAACCTTAGAAACCCAGGTAAAAGATATTCGAGCAGTTCGCGATAGTGCACTTTACACTATAACTATTGAGGAACATTTACCTGCAAGTCAGATCCCTTATCTTATCAGTAACACTAGTCTAAGCGGCTACCGCTGCACGATGGCCTATATCAGCATCCCAAACTCTGGCCCATTGTGTGTGGGTATAGAATTAGCCAATAGCCTGCAAGTCACTTGCGGCGACATTGTTCGAGCCGTGCCCTTATTTACCACACGACCCTAAGCCAAAGGACTCTTTTATGACTCACTTAATTAATAACCATTGGTTAACTGGCAACGGCCAAACTTTTGACTCTGTTAACCCTGCTAATAATCACCTTCTTTGGCAAGGTAAAGGCGCAGATGCCCAACAAGTAGACAACGCCATTATTGCAGCTAGAGAAGCCTTCCCTGCCTGGGCTTTAACGAGCTATGCTGAACGTTTAACCATGATCAAAGCCTTTCAAACGCAATTAAAGGACAAGGCCGAACACATCGCTATTGCCATCGCTCAAGAAACGGGCAAACCATTGTGGGAAACACGCACAGAAGCGGGCGCCATGGTGGGTAAAATTGACTTATCCGCGAAGGCCTACGAGGAGCGAACCGGTGTGGTGAGCAAACCAGCTCCAGCAGGTACTCAGGCATGGCTACGTCACCGCCCCCATGGCGTTGTGGCAGTATTTGGCCCTTACAACTTCCCTGGGCACCTACCCAATGGCCACATTGTACCCGCACTTTTAGCAGGTAATACTGTGGTGTTTAAGCCCAGCGAACAAACACCTATGGTGGCTGAAATTACCGTCAAATGTTGGCTAGATGCAGGCCTACCGGCAGGTGTGCTTAACCTATTGCAAGGCGCTCGTGAAACTGGCATTGCACTAGCTAATCATAGTGGAATTGATGGCTTATTTTTCACAGGTAGCTCTAGCACCGGTATGTTATTGCACAAACAATATGCCGGCAACCCTGACAAAATTTTAGCTTTAGAAATGGGTGGTAATAACCCATTGATTGTCAGCCAAGTGGCAGATCCCAGAGCAGCAGTGCATGAGATCATTCAATCCGCCTATATTTCTGCCGGTCAGCGCTGTACCTGCGCTCGCCGTTTATACGTGCCTATAGGTGCGCAAGGGGATCAATTAGTTAACATGCTCATCAGCGCCATTGAGAAAATCAGGGTGGGTTTATATGATGATGAGCCTGCGCCGTTTATGGGGTCTGTAATCTCATTTGCTGCAGCTCAAAAATTGCTGAAGGCACAACAGGACTTGATAGAAAAAGGGGCTATACCTTTAGTGACCATGTCACTGCTAGCAAAAAATACAGGGCTGTTAAGCCCAGCCTTAATCGATGTGACCCACGCAACAGATTTACCTGATGAAGAACACTTTGGCCCTCTTCTCAAGCTTGTACGCTATGAAAATTTTGACCACGCCATCAACATGGCCAACAATACAAGCTTTGGCCTATCCGCCGGCTTATTAAGTGACTCACGTGAGGAGTACGATTACTTCTTACCTCGCATCCGTGCGGGCATTGTCAACTGGAACAAACAAATTACAGGAGCAAGCGGTGCCTCTCCATTTGGAGGTGTAGGTGCCAGTGGCAACCATCGTGCTAGTGCCTTCTATGCGGCGGATTACTGTGCTTATCCAGTCGCCTCTATCGAAGCATCTGAGTTAACCATGCCTGCGCAACTAAGCCCTGGCCTAGACTTATAAGGGGTAGGGTATGAACACACTTGTGCAAACACTTGAAGCCAACTTTGATGGCTTAGTAGGACCCACCCATAACTACGGTGGACTATCTCACGGTAATGTTGCATCTAGCAGTAATTCTGCACGCCCATCTAACCCCAAACTAGCGGCACAGCAAGGATTGCAAAAGATGAAAGCCTTGCACGACATGGGCATGATGCAGGGAGTGTTGGCTCCCCAGTCTCGACCCGATGTGCATACCTTAAGACGCCTTGGGTTTACTGGTAACGATAGCCAAGTGATTCAGCACGCGGCAAAAATAAGCCCTGCACTTTTAGCCTCTTGTTACTCTGCATCAAGCATGTGGTCAGCCAACGCTGCCACTGTTTCACCCAGCGCTGACTGCAGTGATGGCCGTCTACATTTTACACCGGCAAACCTGGTGAATCGCTTTCACCGATCTATTGAACATGAAACCACAGGGCGTATTTTACAGGCCACCTTCAACAATGAGACTCTTTTTGCCCACCATAAAGCTCTACCCTCTTCAGACCATTTTGGAGATGAAGGCGCAGCTAATCACACTCGTTTTTGCCAAACTTATGATAAAGCCGGAGTAGAGCTTTTTGTTTATGGTCAGCACGCCTTTAGCACAAAATCGCCAAAGCCAGCTAAGTATCCAGCTCGTCAAACTTTAGAAGCCTCACAAGCGGTGGCACGTTTACATGGGTTAAAGGTCCATCAAACTGTTTTTGCTCAACAAAACCCCGCAGTAATTGACGCAGGGGTATTTCACAATGATGTCATCGCAGTAGGTAATGGCCATGTGTCTTTTTACCACCAGCTAGCTTTTCTCAACACTCAACAAGTAAACGACGACTTACAAAAAGCCATGTCTAACATAGGCAATAGTGAAATACAGTTTATCGAAGTGCCCACTGAAAAAGTGTCTATTGCGGATGCCGTTAGTAGCTACTTATTCAACAGTCAGTTAATTAACCTTCCCCACCTAAAAAATGGGAAAATGGGACTTGTTGTGCCACAAGAATGTAAAAATAACGACAATGTTTCGGTGTATTTAGATCAGCTAGTTGCAGGTGATAACGCCATTGCAGAGGTTTTAGCATTTGATCTAAAACAAAGTATGAGCAATGGCGGTGGCCCAGCATGTCTGCGTCTTCGCGTAGTTCTTAACGAGGTTGAGCAAGCTGCAGTCAACCCTGCATGCATCATGAGTCAGGGTTTGTTTGTTAGCTTAATGGATTGGACAGAAAAACACTACCGCGACTCCCTTTGTGAAGAAGACTTGGCTGATCCTCAACTACTTATCGAGAGCCATGGTGCCCTTGATGAATTGACGCAGATTTTGCGCTTGGGTAGTGTGTACGACTTTCAATACTAGTTTTTATGCCTGCTTTTTAGTGCAGCGATTTAGGAGGTGATCAGCCCGTAGAATACTTGGCCTGCTTTTTTACTGCGATGGAGCACCCAGCCTGATGGTAATATTAGCTCCACAAGAGGGCTTGCTTGCTCCACGTAGATCATTGCCTTGGGAGCTAAACACTGGCTCTCAAATAGCGCAGTAAGCGTATCTTGCATCAGCGCTAAAGCAAAGGGTGGGTCTAAAAAGACTAGGTTATAAGGTTTAACCTGTGTCGAGGTTGTTGCCTGCTCCTTGTACCGCCTTAACCAATCAAAACTACTCATTTGCTCTACTTTTGCAATTTGACCCTCTTCTATGGGTAGTTGCTTTAAATTGCTATTGAGTGCATTTGAAGCAATCGCTGATAGTTCAACAAAATCGACTTGCTTAGCGCCACGAGATAACGCCTCCAAACCCAAAGCACCTGTGCCCGAATATAAATCTAAACAGGTCGCTCCAGCAATGCTCTTAGCAACCCAATTAAATAGTGTTTCTCTGACTCGGTCTTGAGTTGGCCTAAGGCCAGGGACTGTAGCAAATGGTATTTTCCGGCCGCGCCATTCCCCTGCAATAATACGTAGGCTGTGACGACCTGCTTGGCCAATTCCAACTACCTTGTCTGACACGGCTCCAACACTAGCGAAACGAAGCTTAGAAGAAGAGCGAGAGGAGTTTGATATGGGTTTACGAGCCATGAAGCTACCTACAAGTAAAGATTTTGAATCAGTTAGGAGGCCTATTCTAAGGTAATCGCTACATAAAAGAAGCATACGCAAGTAAAAGCTATGCTAAAATTTAACCTCACCCGCTTGCATCCACCGAGACACACCCAACGCCATGGCCCTGTTCAACTTATTTGGTAATAACAAAAAACCTGCACAGGCCAAAGAAGCGCCTATAGCCGCTCAAGCAACGCAAACAGAGCAAGTAGAAACAAACGTGCAGGATACAGCTCTAACCATCTCTGCCTCAGCACCAGAACTACTGCCTACTGCGCCTACAACACAAACTGAACACTTGCCAAAAAAGAGCTTTTTTGGCCGTATAAAAAGTGGCCTTAGCCGCACGCGCAGTCATTTAGGTGATGGTCTTGCCAATTTATTTTTAGGTGCCAAACAAATCGATGATGAGTTGTTTGAAGACATAGAGACACAGTTATTGGTAGCCGACGTAGGCATAGAAGCCACTGCAAGTCTTCTCAAGAAACTTAGCGACCGTGTAGCTCGAAAAGATTTGCAAGACCCAGCGGCCCTTTACAGGTCCCTAAAAAATGAACTGGCGCTATTATTACAAAATAGCCAAGCGCCTCTAGTGATTCCCCAACAAGATAACCCCTTTGTTATTCTTATGGTCGGCGTCAACGGCGCAGGTAAAACCACCACTATCGGTAAGTTGAGTAAGCGCTTCCAAGAGCAAGGTAAGTCTGTGCTGCTGGCAGCAGGCGACACGTTCCGTGCTGCAGCCGTTGAACAGCTGCAAGAATGGGGGGAGCGCAACAATGTGCCCGTTGTAGCTCAGCACACTGGGGCTGATAGTGCTTCAGTGATTTTTGATGCGGTACAGTCTGCCCAGGCAAAGGGAATTGATATCGTTATCGCTGATACGGCTGGCCGCCTACAAAACAAGTCGCATTTGATGGACGAGTTGAGCAAAATTGTACGAGTGATGCAAAAGCTGGATGTAAATGCCCCCCATGAAGTCATGTTAGTGCTTGACGCTGCCACTGGCCAAAATGCCTTAAGCCAAGCCAGTGTGTTTGGGGCTGCCGTAGGCGTGACAGGCATCACCCTAACCAAGCTTGATGGTACAGCCAAAGGAGGTGTTATTTTTGCGATGGCTCAGCAACTGCAGTTACCCATCCGATTTATCGGTGTGGGTGAGCAGGCTGATGATCTACGACCGTTTGAAGCCGACGTGTTTATTGACGCACTGTTCAGTGAAGCTGACCTGAGTGAAGCAAGTGCCTTATGATTAGCTTTGAACAAGTCAGCAAAAAATATCACGATAAAAATGCATTAGTGAATACTAATTTTCATTTACAGCGCGGTACTATGGCTTTTTTGACCGGTCATTCGGGGGCTGGTAAAAGTACTTTATTGAAATTAATTATGCTGATGGAGCGCCCAACAAGTGGCAAAGTTATTGTCGACAGACAGGACTTAAGCCAACTTAGCCGCTCACAAGTGCCTGCTCACCGCAGAAAAATTGGCCTAGTATTTCAGAATCATCAGCTATTAATGGATTATTCTGTATTTGATAACGTGGCACTGCCACTTAAAATCAGTGGTTACAATGACCGGGATTCAGGTCGGCGCGTTAGAGCAGCATTAGATAAAGTAGGCCTACTCGATAAAGAAAGACTCTCACCACAAACCCTTTCTAGCGGAGAGCAACAACGAATTGGCATCGCACGCGCCATCGTCAATAAGCCTAAATTAATACTAGCCGACGAACCTACAGGAAACTTAGACCCTGAGTTGTCAGCTGAAATTATGCGTTTGTTTCAACAGTTCAATCAAGTGGGTGTGAGTGTTCTCATTGCTAGCCATGACTTAGACCTTATCCAGCGCTTACCCCACCCAGTTCTTCAACTTAACCAAGGTAAAATGAGTGGATCACCTTCGTTGATGGGGCATTAATTATGGCATTTTTTAAAAGGCGTCCTGCCCACAACGCAAGCCGCTCACAACCTGAAAGCTCAAGCACCCGTTGGCTTAGAGAACACAAAGAAGTAGCGACTAATAGCTGGCTTAGATTGTGGAAAACGCCTATCTCCAACCTCTTAACCTGGCTAACCCTAGCGATAGCACTGGCACTGCCAGCAGCATTACTTTTGCTTTTAAGCCAAGCCCAACATTTGGGCCAACAGGTTAATCAAAGTAGCCACATTAGCGTATTTTTGACCCTTGGCACAAGCGATGAACAAGGTCAGTTGATGACCACTGAACTAACCTCAAGGCCAGATATTGTTAAGGCGACCTATGTCTCAGCCCAACAAGCGCTGGTAGACTTCAAAATCAGTAGCGGATTAGATGATATATTGGCAAGTCTCACAGACAACCCATTGCCTGCGACTATACTTATTGAGCCTATCAATAGTGCTTTGAGCCCTGGTAACATCGAAAAACTGACCGAAAAATTACGCCAAAAAGACCATGTCGACCAAGTATTAGTAGACATGGCTTGGCTGGATCGTCTACAAGCATTACTAGCCACCAGCCAGCGCTTCACCTACGGCCTAGCTCTTCTGCTGGCCCTGGGTGTATTGCTGGTAGTGGGTAATACTGTGCGCTTGCAAATAGAAAGCAGAAAACAAGAAATTTTGGTGATTAAGCTAGTGGGAGGCACAGATGCTTATTTACGTCGCCCGTTTTTATATGCTGGATTTTGGGCGGGTTTCTTTGCGGCCCTTATTGCTTGGGCAATCCTTCAGCTGGGAGTGATTTATTTACATCAACCCTTATTGTCATTGGCACAAAGTTATCAAAGTGATTGGCAATTACAGAGCTTAAGCTTGATGGAAAGTTTTATGTTAGTGATGACAAGCTGTGGGCTTTCAGTGCTGGGCGCAAGCTTAACTGTCGGCCAGCAACTACGCCTTATTGAACCCCAATAAAACCTATACACGGATTTACAAAGCTTTACTGGCAAAATTATTTTCTAGGCATTGCACTCTGGGGCTTTGGGCTCTAGAATAGTTACCCTATTTTTGCCGCTTTACGTTCGAAAATCGTTATTATCATCGGTTTTGAGCGGGAAACTGCGGCAATAGTCCAAAAATGGCAAAAAAAACAGCCATACTTAAGTACTCTTTAAGAACGGATTCAAAGACTACGGAGATTTATATGACTAAGTCATTATCAGCTATCGATGCATTGGCACCAGGTCAAAGCCACGAAGCTTACCTGCAAACAATTAGCACCATACCTATTCTAACGGTGGAGCAAGAGCGTGCGCTAGCCGAACGCCTATACTACGAAAATGACTTAGACGCTGCACGTCAATTGGTAATGTCACACCTGCGTTTTGTGGCTCATATTGCTAAAAGCTACTCTGGTTATGGGCTTCCTATTGCAGACTTAGTGCAAGAAGGCAATGCCGGCTTGATGAAAGCTGTTAAACGTTACAACCCAGAAGTCGGTGTACGCTTAGTTTCCTTTGCTGTGCATTGGATTAAAGCTGAAATGCACGAGTACATTTTGCGTAACTGGCGCATTGTTAAAGTAGCAACCACTAAAAGCCAACGTAAGTTGTTTTTTAACTTGCGCAGCTCTAAGAAAAAATTGGCTTGGTTAACTCATGCCGAAGTACAGTCTATGGCTGCAGATCTGGGCGTTGATGCTAAAGTTGTGATGCAAATGGAAGGCCGCATGTCTGCTCATGACACCCCATTTGATGCACCAGAGGGTGATGAAGACAGCGCTTATCAAGCGCCCGCTTATTACTTAGAAGATCATTCAGGTGATCCTGCCAAACAATTAGAAGCCAGTGACTGGGAAGCAGACTCTAACACTCGCTTAGCTAGTGCCATGAGTGATCTAGATCCACGCAGTCGTGATATTTTACAACAGCGCTGGTTAAGCCACTCAAAGGCAACTTTACACAACTTGGCCGATCAATATGAAGTGTCTGCAGAGCGAATTCGTCAGCTTGAAAAGAACGCCATGAAGAAATTAAAAGCTGCAATGAGTGTCGGCATGGAATCAAATGGTGAAGGCGCTTACGCTTTTTAAGCAAAGCCTAGCCAAATCATTTTAAAAACCCACCTAGCGTGGGTTTTCCTACTTTAGGGGTACCAAAAATTAGCTAGATGACGCCATAGGTTTTCAATGATGATAGGCTGTGCCGACAATGTGGGATGTAAGCCATCCGCTTGCATTAACTCACTATCCACTGCCACATTCTCTAATAAAAAAGGCACTAGGGCAGTATTATATTGCTTTGAAAGAGCTTCATATTGGGCAAAAAATGGGCCCGTATAACGGGCTCCATAGTTAGGTGGTAACTGAATGCCAAGCACTGCAACCTTAGCACCAGATCGTTGAATCTGTTCAATCATAGCCGCTAAGTTAGCCGTTATTTTTGCAATAGGATAACCTCGTAACCCATCGTTAGCCCCAAGCTCAAGCAATACCCACTGAGGCTCAAATTTCTCTAGTAAAGCCGGTAGCCGCCTGACTCCTCCTTGGGTCGTTTCACCACTCACGCTAGCATTGATGACCTGCCATTGACCTTCTGTTTGACTAGCGCGCAGTTTATCTTGTAACAGCGATGGCCAAGCTTGCTCTAAAGACATGCCATAGCCTGCACTTAGGCTGTCTCCCATCACCAATACAGTGTGCTCTTTAGCCCATGTCGCAGGCCCCCATAGCAAACTAGCTACGCCTGCCAGCGTAGCAAAGTAAAATGTAAATATTTTGAAAAACTGCCTCATACCCGTTCCTTAGTGATCCACCAGCCGCCATAATAGACACCCGACAGATTATTGAGTTGCATACACTATGTCCCTTACCACACCCTTTTTGGCTGCCAAACACGTGAGTCAAATTGTAGCCAATCCACAAACTACTCAAGCTTCGTCCCTGCACATTTTACAAGATGTCAATTTTACCATAGAAGCGGGTCAATCTGTCGCCATAGTTGGCGCATCTGGATCGGGTAAAACCACTTTATTGGGTATGATGGCAGGCCTAGATAGCCCTAGCCATGGCGAAATATTTTTAGCCCACAAAGACCTCACAACATTAGATGAGGAAGGCCGAGCTGAACTACGCAAGCATCAAGTGTCGTTTATATTTCAGAATTTCCAACTGCTGCCTAGCCTAACAGCATTAGAAAACATCATGTTGCCCTTAGAAGTAAAGGGCAGTAGCGATGCTAATAATTTAGCCAAAAAATACTTATCGCATGTTGGCCTTGCCGAACGAGGACATCATTATCCAAACCAGCTTTCTGGTGGTGAACAGCAACGTGTGGCTATTGCCCGTGCCTTTGCAGCCCAGGCCCCTATTTTGTTTGCTGACGAACCTACAGGCAATTTGGATACCGAGACTGGACACCATATTGTTGAGCTCTTATTTGAACTCAATCAACAACATCAAACGACACTGGTGCTAGTGACCCACGATTTACAATTAGCGCAACGCTGCCAACGAAGATTATCTCTTACTGCCGGCAAACTAACGGAACTGACCAATGTTTAAACTCGCTGCACGCCTAGCTTGGCGAGACTGGCGTGGTGGAGAGCTGTCATTATTATTTGTTGCATTGATTCTTGCCACCACAAGCGTAACTAGCATTAGTCTTTTTACCCACCAAGTGAAGCAATCTATGGTGGCTCAAGGCGCAGATTTAATTGCTGCAGACCTCCGCCTTAACAGTAGCCAACCTGTGTCCGACCTTTGGCTAGAAAAGGCTCAAGCTTTAGCTTTGCAGCAAGCCCAACTCAGCCAATTTCAAGCCATGGTTTTTGCTGATCAGGGCATGCAACTAGCTAGCATAAAAGCGGTGTCAAAAAACTATCCATTACGGGGTGAAATTAGCGTAAGCAACGCTGCGTTTGAATTAGGCAAAGCCATACAGCATGGTCCCAAACAGGGTGAAATCTGGCCCGACTCGCGTTTGCTGGCTAGCCTAAACGCTAAACTTAACGAGACCATTGACGTAGGACAATTGAGTTTAAAAATAAGCCAGATACTTATTTCTGAACCCGACCAAGCCAGCGGCTTTGCAAGCTTTGCTCCCAGTGCCATGATGCACTTATCAGACCTTGAAGCCACTGAAGCTGTTCAGACAGGTAGCCGAGTGAAGCATAGGTGGCTGCTTGCTGGCGATAAGGATCAGTTAAACAGCCTCAAACAAGAGATAGACCCTGGGCTAAGGCCTGACCAAAAGTGGCAATCCCCTGAAGATGGTAATGCCAATGTGGCAGCAACTCTTGATAAAGCAGAACAATTTTTGTTATTAGCAGGATCGTTAGCAGTGGTGCTTGCAGGGGTCGCATTATCACTTTCTGCACGCCGTTATAGCCTAAGGCAAGCAAAGCACGTGGCCTTGCTTAAATGCCTGGGGCTCAAACCTAAGCAGTTACGCCTTTTATACCTCAGCCAAATGGTATTATTAGCTCTAATGGCCCTGTTAATTAGCTTGCCTTTAGCTTGGGGCTTGTATCAAGGCCTGTTGCTACTAGTATCTGATTATATTCAAGCATCTTCAGTCATCCCTCCCCTTGCCCCATTTATATTAGGCGCAGGCACGGGCACATTATGTTTGTTAGCCTTTGTATTGCCCCCCATGTTGGCGCTGGCTAAAGTGGCTCCAGCGCAAGTGTTAAGGCAGTCTTCAAGCCAAAGCAAGGCTAATTTGGGCCATTTGGTGATTGGCTTTAGTGCGGTGATCACTTTGGTGTACTGGCATAGCCAGTCCATATTAATAAGCTCTGCCCTCATTATTGGCGTTTTCGTTATCCTAGCTCTTTTAGCTTTGCTAGCTAATGCCTTGATTAGATTAGGCAATAGACTTAGACCCTACCTTAGCCAAGGTGGAAAGATTGGTTTTGCCAATTTGGCCCGCAGAAAAAATCAAAACAGCCTCCAAGTTGCCATATTTGGCTTGGCCTTAATGCTGCTTTTTAGTTTGATCTCAGTGCGCAGTTTCCTTATTAACGATTGGCAGCAACAATTAAATCAAGACACACCAAATCTTTTTTTATTCAATATTTATGAGCAACAGCGCGAGTCTTTACTCACCTCAATGGAACAAGAAGGGCTGGCCACGCAAGGCTTGAACTTCTATCCAATTGCCAGAGCTAGGCTGACAGAGCCAAAACTAGAAAACCCCCGTGGATCCAGGGAACTTAACCTCACTTGGAACAACGAATTGCCTTCAGGTAACAGCATAGTTGGAGGTCAATGGTGGGGCGATAAAGGTACTAGCGAGCTGGAAGTGTCGATAGAGTCAGACTACGCTGACCAGATGGGTTTAACACTGGGGCAGAAACTTACTTTCAATGTCGCAGGCATCGACCACAAAGCCACCCTGAGCAACCTTAGAGAAGTGGATTGGAGCAGCATGCAACCCAATTTCTTTTTTGTCTTCTCACAACCCTTAGTAGAAGAGAACAGCGCAAGCTATATGGCTAGCGTGTTTATAGCTCCAGAGGATCGAAGTAAGCTTGGCCCCTTATTGCGCCAACAACCCACCATTTCTATGCTGGATGTAGATCAGATTTTGCAACAGGTGCAGCGAGTAGTGGCTCAATTATCTCTTGCGGTTGAGAGCATCTTAGTCATGGTTTTAGGGGCTGGCGTATTGGTATTGGTGGCCAGCATACAGGCAAGCATAGATGAACGCCGCCACGAAAGTGCTATTTTACGCACCTTAGGGGCAAGTAAATCTCTAATACGTAGTATTTTGTTAGTAGAATACGCAAGCCTTGGCTTTGTCGCAGGGCTCATTGCGGGCGTGAGCGCAGAAGCCTTAGTGGCTGTGCTACAAAACCAGCTGTTTCAAATGCCGTTGCAACTGCACTGGCCGTTATGGGTGCTCACCCCCTTTACTGGCATGTTGATCATCGGCAGCTGTGGTTGGTGGTTTAACCGCACTGTAGTCACAGCACCCCCGCTTAGGACACTGAGGCAAACATAGCATTAGTCCATAATCTAAAACTAAACACGGGATGCCAAGCAGGTTTTAAATACTACAGGCGACAAAATACATTACAATGGGCCATAAACATTCTTGTACTAGGTAACCTATGTCGTTGGCGGCACTGACTTATTTGTTAAAATTTCTGCCTTTTTTGAGCTGGGCAAAGCAAACTACACCAGCCAGCGCAAGGCAAGACGCAATGGCTGGACTTACTGGGGCAATTATAGTGCTTCCTCAAGGTGTAGCTTATGCGTTAATTGCAGGTCTTCCTCCAGAGTATGGTCTATATGCTGCCATTGTGCCTGCAATAGTAGCTGCTTTATTTGGCTCATCTTGGCACCTTATCTCTGGTCCAACTGCAGCCCTTTCTATTGTTGTTTTTACCACTATCAGTCCATTAGCCGAAGTAGGTAGCGCCACTTATATTAGCCTTGTGCTCACACTTACACTGATGGCAGGTTTGTTTCAGCTGGTTCTATCCTTGGCTCGCATGGGCTCCTTGGTCAATTTTGTGTCGCACTCTGTAGTAGTTGGATTTACCTCAGGAGCAGCAGTTGTCATTGCCACCAGCCAAGTGAAAAATGCCTTAGGGTTAGATCTACAATCTAGTGGTAACTTTATTCTAAATTGGGTGGCCGTGGCTGATAATATATTGGCAACGCATTTGCCTAGCTTGTTGATTGCAGCGCTCACTTTAATCACTCTTGTAGGTGTTAAACGCTTTCGTAAAAACTGGCCTAATATGCTCATTGCTATGGTAGTAGGCAGTCTTGCTACTCAAGCATTACTGCTTACCTCTTGGGCTGATGCCAACCAGATTGCACTGGTGGGCGAAATTCCATCACAGTTACCACCCTTATCAGCACCATTGCTGACCTGGGATTTATTGCGCCAACTTGCTCCCGGTGCGATGGCATTAGGCTTATTAGGTCTAGTGGAAGCTGTATCTATTGCACGCTCTGTAGCTACCCGTTCGGGCCAGCAAATACAAGGAAATCAAGAGTTTATTGGCCAAGCCATGTCTAACATTCTGGGTAGCTTTTCCTCTAGCTATGCTACTTCAGGTTCATTTACTCGCACAGGAGTGAATTATGAAGCAGGTGCAACAAGCCCTTTAGCTGCACTGTTTGCTGCCATATTTCTTGCTATTATTGTGCTGCTGTTTGCACCCTTAGCCGCTTACATCACCTTACCTAGCATGGCAGCAATATTGTTGATGGTGTCATGGAATTTAATCGATGGGCATCATATAAAGATCATCTACCGTGCAGGTAAAAATGAAGCTATGGTGTTCAGCGTCACCTTTGCTGCAACCCTATTATTACCGATGGAATTTGCCATTTATTTGGGCGTAATTTTGTCTCTAGTGCTTTATTTACGACGCACATCAAAACCTAACATTACAGTTTTGGCCAGTAGTAAGGGTGCCAAAAAGTTAGTAGATGCAAAACGAACAGGCATGCCAGAATGTGATGCTATAAAAATTATCCGTATTGACGGCTCCTTATTTTTTGGTGCAGTAGATTATGTTCAAACAGCACTAATGAGCATTCCACAAAAACATGTATTGATCGTTGCTAGTGGCATTAACTTTATAGATCTAGCAGGCACGGCACTTTTAGCGAATGAAGCTAAACGTTTGGCGGCCAAAGGTGGGGGACTATATCTTTGTAATCTTAACGGCAGAGTGATTAAACCCATTATCCGTAACGGGCATTTAAAAACCATAGGCAAACGCCATATGTTTGCTACCAAAGCTTTGGCGCTTAGCGCCATTGATGCTAAATTGAGTGACCATCACTGCATCGGCTGTGAAAATCGTTAGATTATGACTAACACCTGGTTTTTAGACACTAAAAAACCCACACTGGGTAACCAGGGCAGGCCTTTTAAGTTGCGCTAAATGCTAAACCAATTACTTGGTTACGCGAGCACCAAAACGCTTGTTAAAGCGATCAATACGGCCGCCAACATCGATATTTTTCTGCTTACCAGTATAGAACGGGTGACATGCAGAACATGTATCAATGTGCATGTCTTTACATAAAGTAGAACGCGTCTCTACAACGTTGCCACAAGAACATGTCGCTTTAATTGATTCGTACTTAGGATGAATATCTTTTTGCATGGGAAATAACCTCAGGGTTATGGCGCCGCCACTTGATCTATTGCCAAGCACCGCACCGAACAGAAATCTCTAACAGATCTCTTTCAAAATTGACTAACCGAAAATCGGCAAGCCATAAAAACGAAGGCGAAATTCTACCAGACAGTTCCAGATTAGCAAGCCTTTTTGCCTACGCAGCGTTTGCCAGTGCTGAAAAAAGGGGATTATCTTCCTAAAGCATCACAAATTCACCTGCTTTGGTGTAGGATAACCCTCTCACACTATTGCATTTATTAATCCAGTTCCAAGTGCTTATGTATTTACAGATTGCCCTCGCCACCGGCCTACGCCAAGAGTTCACTTATCTAGCACCAGAGGAAATACAAGCTTTGCCTGTGCCTAAGATAGGTTTGCGTGTGCGGGTGAACTTGGGGCGAAGTGAACGTGTGGGCCTGATTATCGGTATCAGCCAAACCACTACACTGGATCTTAAAAAACTTAAACCTATCATCGAATTATTAGATGAAACACCATTACTTCCTAAAGATCTTTGGCAACTTGGGCTTTGGGCAGCAGATTACTACCAACATCCGGTAGGTGATGCTCTTATGCACCTGCTCCCTACTAAACTGCGCCAACCATTAGCCAACCAACTGATTCAGCTCAACTGGCAGATATCTGATATTGAGGTCGAGTTTGGTAGAGCCAAAAAACAGCAAATGCTCTGGCAAAACCTCCAAACATTAGCCCCTGTATTCAACTTGAGTCAATTGCAAAATATAGGTATCAAACCAAGCCAACTAAAACTTTTCTTGGACAAAAAATGGCTCACCACATGCTACCCAAAGCCTCAAGATATTATTTTAAAGCTTGCTGAAAAGGGTCTAAAGCTAAATCCAGAACAAGCAAATATTGTAGTGCACCTAGCTAAAATAAAGGGCACATTTAGTTGTAATCTATTAAACGGTGTCACTGGCAGCGGCAAGACTGAAGTTTACTTTCATGCTATTGCAGATCAGTTGAAGGCTGGGAAAAGAACACTATTACTTGTCCCCGAAATAGGCCTTACACACCAACTTCTCCAACGTCTTGAAAAACGTTTTGATAACCGTGTACTGGCTCTGCACTCAGGGCTTACAGAGCACCAACGACTTAATGCTTGGCAACAAGCTGGGCTTGGGCAAGCTGACATCATTATCGGCACTCGCTCCGCCCTATTTACCCCCATACCAGACTTAGGTTTGATCATCATTGATGAAGAGCATGACCAGGCTTATAAGCAACAAGAAGGGTTTCGTTATCATGCTCGTGACTTAGCTATCAAACGAGCTGCCGGTGCCAACATTCCAATTTTATTAGGTTCAGCCACGCCTTCATTAGAGAGTTTGGCTAATGTGGCTCGCGGTAGATTTAGCCAGTGGCTATTGACCCAAAGAGCAGGCGCAGCAAGCAGCCAACGCTATGAGGTGATTGATTTACGCAACCAGCCTCAGCAAGCTGGCATCTCTGAGCAGTTACAGGAAATGGTTCAGGTGCAACTAGACTTAGGCCATCAAGTGCTACTGATGCTCAACCGACGAGGCTTCGCTCCTAGCCTACAATGCCAATCTTGTGGTTCAACCGCACAATGCCCTGCCTGTGATGCCAACATGACCTTGCATCGAAGACCTCCTCGACTGCACTGCCACCACTGTGAGCACCAACAACCAGTGCATTTATATTGCCCACAGTGTCAAAGCCATCAGTTAAAGCCATTAGGCCAAGGCACAGAACGCACGGAAGAGCAGCTAAACACCTTATTCCCTAACACTCCTGTATATCGCATAGACCGAGACACTACTAGCAAAAAGGGCAGTTTAGAAGCTATGCTAGAACAAGTTCATCTTGGCGAGCCGTGTTTATTGGTGGGCACACAAATGTTAGCTAAGGGACACCATTTTCCAAATGTGACCTTGGCGGCTATTTTAGATGCCGATGCAAGCCTGTTTAGTAGTGATTTTCGTGGCCCAGAAAAACTTGCTCAGTTGCTTGTGCAAACAGCTGGCCGCGCAGGCCGCGCACAGATACCAGGCACTGCGGTTATTCAAACCTATCAAGCAGACCACCCTACTATTGATATTTTGGTCCACCAAGGATACAACGCCTTTGCTCAACAAGAACTGACCAGCAGAAAACAAAGTGGGCTTCCCCCTTTAGGCCACATGGCCTTGTTTCACGCTCAAGCTAAAGACGCATCGCAGGCCTTTGCTCTATTACACTGGTTGGGACAGCAAATACAGGACCCAAGATTACAACCACTCACTAAATCCTTACTTATGTTTGGCCCTATGCCTGCGTTTATGGCTCGTCGCGCGCATTATTACCGTGCTCAGTTGCAGCTTCAACACCCTAGCCGTAAGCTGTTACAACAATTAGTTCAGCAGTTATGTCAGTTATTAGATCAACATCCACCCGCGCGTAAAATACGCTGGAGTCTAGACATAGACCCGCAAGAACTGGGATAATTACGCTAAATTAACAGTTCGCTGTTACAGCCTGATTTTCAGGCCGCATTTAAACCTTTCAGAAGCCAAAACACCACCATGAAGCAACACATTGCAGACCTTATCCAACATGCCATCGACGCCCTTAAAACCACAGGTGAGTTTGACGCTGATCTTGTCGCCAATATCCAAATAGATAATACAAGAGACAAGCAACATGGGGACCTTGCAAGTAACGTGGCTCTTACGTTAGCGAAGGTTGCACGCCGTAAACCACGAGATATTGCTGAGTTGATATGCAGCCATTTGCCTGAATCAGACTCAGTGACTAAGACACAGATTGCAGGCCCAGGATTCATTAACTTTTTCATCAGCCAAGATGCGACTCAAGCTGTCATAGGCAAAGTGCTCGCAGAAGCCGAAGTATTTGGCCGTAATAATAGTGGTGCAGGCAAAAAGGTTCAGGTTGAATTTGTATCTGCTAACCCCACAGGCCCCTTACATGTAGGGCATGGTCGTGGCGCAGCATATGGAGCTAGTGTGTCTAACTTGCTAGAGGCTTCAGGATTTGAAGTAGAAAGAGAATATTATGTAAATGATGCTGGCCGTCAAATGAATATTTTGGCCGCCAGTGTATGGCTGCGCTACCTAGAACAAGCAGGTGAAACTGTTATTTTTCCTAGTAACGGGTATCAAGGCGCCTATGTCAATGATATTGCCAAGCAATTGCACCAACTCGTTGGTGGCCGTTTGACGCATAGTGCAGCTAAAGTGATGGCAAATCTGCACGCAGACGGGCCTGATGGTGACAAAGAAAAACACATCGATGATTTAATTGATCGCACTAAAGCTTTACTAGGCGACACTGACTACTGGTTGGTATTTGATGCAGGCTTGGATTCTATTCGCGATGATATCAAACAAGACTTGCATGGCTTTGGTGTGGACTATCAACACTGGTTCTCTGAGCGCAGTCTAGATCAGGATGACCAAATCAACCGTGCTATCTCTAAGCTACAAGAACAAGGCCATGTGTATGAAGATGGCGGTGCATTGTGGTTCCGCTCTACTGATTTCGGTGATGATAAAGACCGGGTAGTGAAACGTGATAACGGCCAAACCACCTACTTTGCATCTGATATTGCCTACCATTTGAACAAATTTGACCGCGGCATGGACACCGTCATAAACGTATGGGGTGCAGATCACCATGGCTACATCACTCGGGTAAAAGCCGCTCTTCAAGCCCTTGGCATCGACCCTGCAAGGTTAGTTGTAAAGCTTGTGCAGTTTGCAATTTTGTATCGTGGAGAAGAACGCGTGCAAATGTCCACCCGCAGCGGTTCCTTTGTCACTTTACGTGAGCTTCGAGAAGAAGTTGGCAAAGACGCTTCACGATTTTTTTATGTGACTCGTAAAGCAGAACAGCACATGGATTTTGACCTAGAGCTTGCAAAGTCTGAAAGCAAAGACAATCCTGTTTATTACATACAGTATGCTCACGCACGAATTTGCACCTTAATTAACAAGTTAGCAGAGCAAAAAATGGCTTGGGATCAAACTATGGGGCTTAGTCAACTAGACAAGCTCAGCGAAGCTTCAGAGATTACTTTGATGCAGCAGATTGAGCTTTACCCTGAAGTGCTAGCCCATGCAGCCAGCAATCACGAGCCACATCAAGTTGCCCATTACCTTAAAGATTTAGCGAGCCATTTTCACAGCTACTACAATGCTCATAGGATGGTCATTGAAGATGAACAGCTACGTAATGCACGCATGTGCCTTTGTATGGCAGCCCGCCAGGTAATGGCTAACGGCTTAAACCTTTTAGGTGTTGATGCACCAGAGCACATGTAGGCATGGCATCTCACGATTACGCTAAGCACAAACCAAAGAAAAAACAAAAAAAACCTCTGGTTTCCCGATGGGTGATGGTACTTACCTTAGTGGTGAGCATCACTTTTTTAATGGCACTTGTAATGCTTTCCCAACAACCAGATGACCCTAAAGCCAGCGCTGCTTTGTCTGAAAAAGCCAACACCACAACCATTGCCAATCCCCCTAAAACTGTCAAAGTGGCGCCAAAGCAAGCTGAACCAAAGGACAGCTTTGATTTTTACACCCTACTCCCCGATAGCGAAGTGATTCCTTTACAAGTGGATGCTTACATTTCCACTCCTAAAGACCCCAAAAAGAAGACCAACACTTTGCTACAAGCTGGGTCATTTCGCAAGCTAGCTGATGCCAATCGCCTTAGGGCGAAATTAATTCTGCTCAATATGGACAATGTTATCGCAGAAAAAACGGTTTCCAGCAGTGGCTCTATTTGGTTTCGCGTGCGTATCGGTCCGTTTAGTAACCGATCTACTCTCAATAAAGCGGAGGACATTCTCGCCCAACAGGGTATTGAGTCAATTCGTATCAATAAAAGCGCTAACTAACGACGTGTTAGTGCCTTTAAATCTTTTAGTGCTTGAATTTTCACTTCTGGGCCCCATTCTAAAACTATAGCTCTAAAGCACACTTATCTCTAAGTAGATCACCTAAGTTATACCATTAATTAGGAATGAAACATGACCACTATTGTATCAGTACGCCGCGGTAATCAAGTTGTCTTAGGTGGCGACGGACAAGTCTCCTTAGGCAACACAGTAATGAAAGGCAATGCTCGAAAAGTACGCCGCCTATACCATGACAAGGTCATCGCCGGATTCGCGGGTGGCACTGCTGATGCATTTACTCTATTTGAACGTTTTGAGAGTCAGCTGGAAAAGCACCATGGCCAATTAGTTCGCGCTGCTGTAGAGCTAGCCAAAGAATGGCGCAGTGACCGTGCGTTACGTAGGTTAGAGGCCATGTTGGTGGTTGCCAATGAAGAAGCGTCTTTGATTATAAGTGGCACAGGTGACGTAATAGAGCCAGAGCACGGTCTGATTGCTATTGGTTCTGGCGGTAACTTTGCCCAAGCTGCAGCATTGGCTTTGTTAGATAATACACAGCTATCTGCCCAAGACATTGTAACTAAGAGCCTTGATATTGCCGCAAGCATTTGCGTCTTCACCAATCACCAAACTACCATCGAAACCATTGATTTCACTGATCAAACTAAATAATAGGGCTGAACCATGTCTCAACTGACTCCGGCTGAAATTGTCAGCCAACTTGACAACCACATTATTGGCCAAGACGCTGCCAAACGCGCTGTAGCTATTGCCTTACGGAACCGCTGGCGGCGCATGCAGCTTGAACCTAATATGCGGGCCGAAATTGCACCTAAAAACATTATGATGATTGGACCCACTGGTGTGGGTAAAACTGAAATAGCACGGCGTTTAGCCAAGCTATCCAATGCACCTTTTATCAAAATAGAAGCCACCAAATTCACTGAAGTGGGTTACGTTGGCCGTGATGTAGAGTCAATCATTCGAGACCTTATGGAAACGGCAATGAAAATGCTGCGCGAAGCAGCAATGACCACGGTGGCCAATCAAGCAGCAGACCGTGCTGAAGATCGTATCTTGGATGTATTACTACCACCAGCAAGGGGCGAAGATGAAGCGTCAGGCTCGAAGGAGTCAGGTACACGGCAAGTGTTTCGTAAGAAGCTACGAGAAGGCTTATTGGACGATAAAGAAATCGAAATTGAAGTCTCTAATGCCCCCATTGGTCTTGAAATCATGGCACCACCTGGGATGGAAGACATGACTAACCAGCTTCAAGGTATGTTTGCCAATATGGGCAAAGATAAAAAGCAAACCAAGAAAATGAACATTGCCGACGCGCTCAAGCAACTTCAAGACGAAGAAGCAGCAGGCCTAGTCAAAGAAGAAGACCTTAAACAAAAAGCCTTAGATGCTGTAGAACAAAATGGCATTGTTTTTTTAGATGAAATAGACAAAATAGCCAAGCGCCAAGAAGGTGGAAGTGGTGACGTTTCACGTGAAGGAGTGCAGCGTGATTTACTGCCGTTAATTGAAGGGTGCACCGTAACTACTAAATACGGTATGGTAAAAACTGATCATATACTATTCATCACCTCCGGTGCATTTCACGTTGCCAAACCTTCCGATCTTATACCAGAGCTGCAAGGCCGCCTTCCCATTCGAGTAGAATTAAATGCGCTTCGCCCTGAAGACTTCGCTCGCATATTAACAGAACCTAATTACTCACTCACACAGCAGTATAAAGCGCTAATGAGTGTGGAAGGTGTAGATCTAGAGTTTAGCGAAGATGGAGTTACACGCATCGCAGAGCTTGCCTACGAGGTGAATGAAAGCACCGAGAACATTGGTGCTCGGCGTCTGCACACACTGCTGGAGCGATTGCTAGAAGACCTTTCGTTCACAGCCAGCCAAGCCGCTGGAGCAAAAGTGGTGATTAACCAAACATACGTAGATAAAAACCTGCAAGACCTTGTGAAAGACCAAGACTTAAGCCGCTATATTTTGTAAATTTAATCACCTGCCTCAACAGATAATAGTGTAATAACTAAGTGCATATAATGTCATTACCATTGGGTCATGGCATTATAGATAATTAACTTACCCCAAATAGCGTACTAGCTGCTTATTAACTTCTGCTTCAATTTGGCCCTTCATTGGCGTTAACATCATACCAAGGGCCAGTTTCACTTCTACTAGACCTGCTGTTAGCACTATAGTGCCCTCTATACCTTGGCGTTCAAGTGTTAACATATCACCTTGCCAAGCACTCTTTACCCCAAGTTTTTTCTGAAGTTTAGTACAAAAGATCTGCACCGCGTCATGGGCCTCTTCCATAGTGCCTTGGTGGGGATGTGATATGTGTACATTGGCCATAAGGTATTTTTCAGTATTAGATAATTTAGGGATCCATATTAATCTTGCTTGCGTCTATAAACAAGGTGATTACCCACCAGAATCAGATTAGCTTTTTTTCATATACCCGTTTTGAAGCAAGGTATAACTTTTAAGTATTAGACTCTTTGCTAAATGTTGGTACTATTCCCTCAGCGCAAATAAAAACAAAAAGCGCGATAAGAAAAAAAGATAACCTTTGGCTTAATAATAAAAATAAACTAGCCTCAGAAAGCAGCTTAAAATAGCTGCTTTTTTTATGCCTGAAATTTAACCACCACACTGTTTCTTTACTACCCACTCAGACAAGCTTAATAGCCGACCCTTGAGCTGGTTGTATTCAGTCTGAGCAGCTTTTGAGTCGCTACTACCATCTACCAACAACAACACAGGCCAGTAAAGCACTCCACCAACAAACTCCAGCCGTTCCATTTGAACATCTTCAGCTCGCACACCTGAAATATCAGTCATCTGAACAGTAATACGCCTTGCTTCTGAATAAAGTTGGTCACAACTAAATAAATCATAGGCAGACGTAAAACTAGGCAAACTGGCCTCTTGACTTGTGGCTGTGTCATATTTTGACGCCGGATTAGCGCAAGCTGTAAGCCACATACAAGCCACTAAAATAATACTTTTATTCATCAACTTCCCTATTTCTTAGGCCACTAAACAAGGGTCATTTTCCCGTGACAATTGCTTTATCAATCTAACTTAGCAGGAAACAAGCGTTTTTGCAGCTAAGTTAATGCCCAGTCAAGAATTGGCAGACACAAAAAAGCCGATCCCTGGACCGGCTTTTTAATAGAGTAGCTATTTTAGTAATTACTTAGGCGCACGCTTACGTGCATTTTCGGTAAGTAGACGCTTACGTAAGCGGATAAAGTTAGGTGTCACTTCTACCAACTCATCATCTTCAATAAACTCTAGCGCTTGCTCTAGTGAGAAACGGATAGGTGGGCTAAGAACGATGTTCTCGTCAGTACCTGCAGCACGGATGTTGGTGAGCTGCTTACCCTTAGTTGGGTTAACGGCCAAATCGTTACCGCGACTGTGAACACCAATAAGCATGCCTTCGTATACATCGATGTTTGGCTCAACCATCAAGCGACCACGGGTCTGCAAGTTAAACAAAGCAAAGGCTAATATTTTACCTTTAACCATAGAAACCAATACACCCTTTTCACGCTCAGCCAAGGCGCCTTGCTTCACTTGACCGTAGTGGTCGAAGATAGACGTCATTACACCACTGCCAGAAGTTAAAGTTAGGAACTGACCACGAAAGCCTATCAATCCCCGAGAAGGAATAATAAATTCTAAACGAGTACGCCCCTTTCCGTCTGGCTCCATGTTAGTCATTTCAGCCTTACGACGACCCATTTCTTCCATCAAGGAACCTTGATGCTGGTCTTCACAGTCGATTAATACCGCCTCATACGGTTCCATCTTAACACCATCGACTTCCTTTTCGATCACTTGTGGACGGCCCACACCCATTTCAAAACCTTCACGACGCATGGCTTCAATCAATACAGACAAGTGCAATTCACCACGCCCTGATACGACAAAGCGGTCAGGAGAATCCCCTGGAGCAACACGTAGAGCAACGTTATGAATCAACTCTCGATCTAAACGATCACGGATATTACGACTAGTTACATACTTACCGTCTAGGCCAGCAAATGGCGAATCGTTTACTTGGAACGTCATCGATACGGTGGGCTCGTCGATGCTTAGAGCAGGCAATGCTTCAACATTATCTGGATCACAGATAGTGTCAGAAATATTCAGTCCATCAATACCGGTAACACAAACAATATCACCCGCTTGAGCAGTTGCTACATCGATACGTTCAAGGCCCATGTAGCTCATTACATTTTGTAGCTTAGCAGCACGCACCTTACCGTCAGAAGCAACCACTTTAACTTGTTGGCCCAACTTCATACTACCACGCTTAATGCGGCCTACCCCAATAACGCCTACATAGCTTGAGTAATCCAGCGCAGAAATTTGCATCTGTAACGAGCCTTCTAAGTCAACATCAGGAGACTTAACATTCTCCACTAACGATTCAAACAACGGCGTCATGTCATCTGCCATGTTATCTGGCGATGTGCCAGCGATACCATTAATGGCAGAGGTGTACATCACAGGGAAATCTAGCTGCTCATCGGTAGCACCTAAAGAGTCGAACAAGTCGAACACTTGGTCCATAACCCAATCAGGACGTGAGCCTGGTCGGTCAATTTTGTTAATCACTACGATAGGGCTAAGGCCCTGCTGGAATGCCTTTTGAGTCACAAAACGGGTTTGTGGCATAGGGCCATCTACAGCGTCTACCAGCAACAATACACAATCTACCATAGATAGAACGCGCTCCACCTCACCACCAAAGTCGGCGTGTCCTGGGGTGTCTACAATGTTGATATGGTAACCGTTCCAGCTTACAGCAGTGTTTTTTGCTGTAATAGTAATTCCGCGCTCTTTTTCTTGGTCGTTAGAGTCCATAAGGCGCTCTGTGCCTTGGTCACGACGATCAAGGGTGCCAGATTGTTCTAATAGCTTGTCTACCAGGGTGGTTTTACCATGGTCTACGTGGGCTACAATCGCCACATTTCTTAACTTTTCGATCATCTCACTACTCCAAACGGCCTAAATGGAACACGGCCAAAATACGTATGGGCGCTGCCAGAGTGCAGCGCCAAAAAAATGCAGCGCGAATTATAGCAAAAGTAGAGAGATAACACAGCACATTAGGTGGGAACAAGGAGGTTATTTAGCTTAGTTTAATAGTTTTGATGGTTTCGCACCTTTATAGTGCGCATAAGCTTCATGTTCGACCCCTTTTAGGGCATAATAAACCATCTTTTGAACTCGGACGATGGTGTTTTCACAAAACAGTGTCTCCTCACTGTTTTAATACCTACTTATATAGTGAAACTGACCAGATAAAGCGAGGTATAAACGCTCAAAACCGCCATAGAGCGCCCTTTTCGACGCCTTACTCAAATTAAAGCAAAGTTGGCACGCCCATTGCTATAGTATTTGGCAGTAGTGTCAGCCAACGTGCTGAAACCCATACATGTAACCCACCGGCTCTAAAGCTGGTTTTGATTGGAGAGACTTTATGTCTGCAAATACCATTAAGATGATACAAGACAGCGAAGCACGCTGGGTCGACTTACGCTTCACCGATACTAAAGGTAAAGAACATCACGTGACGATTCCTGCACGCGTTGTAGACGAAGATTTCTTCTCTGAAGGCCAAATGTTTGATGGATCATCTATCGCTGGCTGGAAAGGCATTAATGACTCCGATATGATTATCATGCCTGATGACAGCTCTGCAGTATTAGACCCATTCACCGAGCAAACTACAGTAAACGTGCGTTGTGACGTTATTGAACCTGCCACCATGCAAGGCTACGACCGCGACCCACGCTCAGTTGCTGCACGTGCTGAAGAATACCTGAAGTCTACAGGCATCGGCGACACTGCTTACTTTGGCCCAGAGCCAGAGTTCTTTGTATTTGACGACGTAAAGTGGAAAGCCGACATGCAAGGCGCCATGTATGAAATCAATTCAGAAGAAGCGGCTTGGCAGTCAAGCGCCACTATTGAAGGCGGCAACACCGGTCACCGCCCTGGTGTTAAGGGTGGTTATTTTCCAGTGCCTCCAGTCGACTCTTCACATGACATGCGTGGCGCAATGTGCGATGCAATGGAAGCGATGGGTGTTGAAATTGAAGTGCATCACCACGAAGTAGCAACAGCCAACCAAAACGAGATTGGTACAAAATTCAGCACACTTATCCGTAAGGCTGATGAAGTGCAGATTATTAAGTACTGCGTACACAACGTAGCTCATGCCTATGGCAAGACAGCTACATTTATGCCTAAGCCTATCGTTGGTGATAACGGTTCAGGCATGCACGTGCATCAGTCTATTGCAAAAGATGGCGTTAACCTTTTTGCTGGTGACGGCTATGGCGGCTTGTCAGACATGGCTTTGTACTACATTGGCGGCATTATTAAGCATGCTAAGGCACTTAACGCATTTACCAACGCCTCTACTAACGCATACAAGCGTTTAGTACCTGGTTTTGAAGCCCCTGTTATGTTGGCCTACTCTGCTCGTAACCGCTCAGCTTCTATCCGCATTCCATACGTAAGCAACCCCCGTGGTCGTCGCGTAGAAGTGCGCTTCCCTGATCCAACTGCCAATCCATACTTATGCTTTGCCGCATTATTGATGGCAGGCCTTGACGGTATTCAGAATAAAATTCACCCTGGTGATGCAGCTGATAAGGATTTGTATGACCTTCCAGCCGAAGAAGCAGCAGCTATTCCTACAGTAGCCAGAAGTTTAGAAGAAGCTCTTGACTGCCTAGAAGCAGATCGAGAGTTTTTGACACGTGGCGGTGTATTCACTGACGAAATGATTGATGCTTACATTGAACTTAAAAATGGTGAAGTAGAAGCTGTCAACAGCGTCACACACCCTGTTGAATTTGGCCTTTACTATTCTTGCTAAACCTGTGACAAAAGCCCTCTGAGGAGGGCTTTTTAAGCACACCTAGTGCACTAATTTGGTGCGCTGATTTTCCATCGATGGCCAGACGGAGTGCAATGCCCAATCCACTGCAAGCCAGCCAAGCTCTAGCGAGTCTGGTGAACCATTTAACCACTGCCATCGTTCTACTTAATGCTCGTATGGAAATTGTTGCCCTAAATTTATCCGCTGAAAATCTATTTCGTACCAGCCATCATCAGCTGCAGCTTGAGCCCATCAGTCATCTACTTTTATTAGATCCTCTTCTAAAGCAACAATTACAACATAGCTCCAACCATCAACAATCCTTTACTAGTCGCGACACCCAAATACAGCAAGCCAATGGCCGCACCCTATGGGTAGACTTAAGCGTCACCTCTGTGGATGAACAAGGTAGCTTAGCACTAGAAATACAACCTTTAGAGCGTGTAAAAAAGCTAACACAAGAAGCTCGCATGTCTATCCAACGGCAGACATCTGCAAACCTTGTGCGCAACCTTGCCCATGAAATCAAGAATCCGTTAGGTGGGATCCGGGGCGCAGCACAGTTATTGCGACGGGAACTTAGCCCATCACTTCACGAATTTACTGACATTATTATCTCTGAGGCGGACCGCTTAAGGGATCTAGTAGACCGCTTAATTGGCCCACAACGCCAAACTAAAAAACAACGCTGCAATATACACCAGGTACTCGATAAAATTGACCAGTTGTTGCGCGCTGAGGCTGGTGATCAAATTAAACTCATACGCGATTATGACCCTAGCCTGCCAGAGCTACTTATTGATGCCAATCAAATGACTCAGGTATTCCTTAATGTGGGTCGCAATGCCTTACAAGCATTAACTGAACATCAGATTAGTGATGGCCAGATCAGCTTAAAGACGAGGGTTCTTAGACGCTTTACGATTGGTAATCACTGCCACCGCTTGGTGTGCTGCATCAGCATTACTGACAATGGCCCAGGGATTGCCACAGACCAAAAGGAAGACATTTTTTTTCCACTAGTGACCCATCGTGCTCAAGGCACTGGTTTAGGCTTAAGCATTGCCCAAAGCCTGATACAGCAGCACCAAGGGCTAATTGAGTGCGATAGCCAAACAGGCAGAACGTGCTTTAATATTTATTTACCCATGGAGAAACTCCCTTGAGCCAAGATGTATGGATTGTAGATGATGATCATGCGATTCGCTGGGTGCTAGAGCGCGCTTTGCAGCAAGCAAAGATCACCAGCCGCAGCTTTGAGAATGGCCAACGGTTGCTTGACGCACTTAAGCTTGATACGCCAAATTTAATTATTAGCGACATTCGTATGCCAGGCATCGATGGCCTAAGCTTATTGCAACGCCTTAAACAACAAGTTAGCCAAGTGCCTGTCATTATTATGACTGCACATTCAGATCTAGATAGTGCTGTAGCATCCTATCAGAGCGGCGCATTTGATTACTTACCCAAGCCGTTTGATATTGACGACGCGGTGGCACTTACTCAAAGAGGCCTTCAACACGCGCAACAGCAAGCAGGCAACGCTGCACCAGAACCACCAACAGCTAGCGCCCAAATAATTGGTGAAGCACCAGCTATGCAAGAAGTGTTTCGGGCCATTGGCCGCCTCTCTCAATCCAACATGACTGTCATGATTAATGGCGCCTCAGGCACTGGCAAAGAGCTTATTGCCCAGGCACTGCATCAACACAGCCCTAGATCTAACCAACCCTTTATTCCCTTAAACATGGCTGCGATTCAAAAAGACTTAATCGAATCTGAGCTTTTTGGCCATGAAAAAGGCGCATTTACAGGCGCCGTCAATCAGCGTAAGGGTCACTTTGAACAAGCCCATGGCGGCACCCTACTCTTAGATGAGATAGGTGACATGCCCCCTGAGGCACAAACTCGATTACTACGGGTCCTCGCTGATGGAGAGTTCTACCGTGTGGGTGGACACCATTTGGTAAAAGTGGATGTTCGCATTATTGCTGCCACCCATCAAGATTTAAACAAACGAGTGGAACAAGGCTTGTTTCGTGAAGACCTATTTCACAGGCTTAATGTCATTCGCATACCTTTGCCAAACTTAAATCAGCGCAGCCAGGATATTCCTGCTTTAGCTCGGCACTTTTTACTAACTAGCGCCAAAGAACTTGGGGTTGAAACAAAACAACTCTCAAGTGCTGCAGCGGAGCATCTTAAAGCCCTAGACTGGCCTGGCAATGTGCGCCAGCTAGAAAACGTATGCCGCTGGTTAAGCGTCATGGGTAGCGGTAACCAAATACTGGTGAGTGATTTACCACCAGATTTGCACTCAGAAACAGCTAAAGCAAGCACCCATGACAGCTGGCAAGAATCGCTTGCGCAGTGGACCAAAAGAGAACTGCAACTAAGCCAAAGACCACTGTTAGACAAAGCCCTGCCAGCGTTTGAGACTGTGATGATACAGGCCGCTCTTAAACATACACATGGTCGCCGAAGAGAAGCAGCCGTGCTATTAGGCTGGGGCAGAAACACGCTCACCAGAAAAATTAACGAGTTAGGGCTTTAGGCTCAATTGGCATCAGTTTTATAATGGCGCCAAACTCTACCAACCTCAAAACTTATTGCTAACACGTAGATAGGTATGGGGCCCAAAAATCAGTTTAGAGACCTACAAATACCATGTTACATGTTGTGCTTTTTGAACCCGAAATCCCACCCAATACGGGTAATATTATTCGCCTATGTGCTAATACAGGATTTCAGCTACATTTAATCGAACCCCTTGGATTTAAGCTCGAAGATAAGGCGTTACGGCGGGCTGGGTTAGATTATCATGAGTGGGCACGCATGCAGGTGCACAAAAGCTACGACGACTTTATTATTAGTGTAGCTCCCAAAACGATCTACGCCATGACCACCAAGGGTAGCGATTGTTTTAGTAAGGCTAAGTTTGAAAAAGATGACGCTTTGTTGTTTGGCCCTGAGAGTCGTGGCTTGCCAGAAGAGATAAGAGCCAGATGTGATGAGCGTATCCGGTTGCCTATGGCAGAAAAAAGCCGCAGTTTGAACTTGTCCAATTGTGCGGCTATTACGGTATATGAAGCATGGCGCCAACTTAACTATGAAGGCGCAAGCTAAGCTAACTCATTAGTGAGTTTGTTCAGGGGCAGCTTCAGTTTTTTCACCTTCAGCTGCTTGGGCAGCCATATTCTGTGCATACAAAGCATCAAAGTTGACTGGTGCTAACATGAGGGCTGGGAAGCTACCTCGCTGTACCAAGCTATCAATCGCTTCACGCGCATATGGGAAAAGAATATTAGGGCAAAAAGCACCTAATACTTGGCCCATAGATTCTTGTGGTACATTCGCAATGTGGAACAAGCCTGCTTGTTGAACTTCAGTTAAGTAAACCGTCTTATCTTCTGCTTTAGCAGTAATCGTAATACGTAAAACCACCTCAAAAGTAGTTTCATTCAATTGGCGAGCCTGGCTATTTAAATCAACACTCACTTCGGGTTTCCACTGCGCAGTGAAAGATTGTGGAGAATTAGGTGATTCAAAAGACAAGTCTTTTAGATACACCCGTTGAATCATAATTTGTGGCTGTCCATTATTCTCTGGCGCTGTTGCTGCTACTGGGGCTTCTGGGGCTTTTTCTTCTTCGCTCATGCTCAATTCTCTTCAATATAGTTGATATGGAGTAACTTCGCTTACGAAGCCACTAACAAGGGATCTAGCTTTTGCTGTCGATCCAACAGATATAGTTCATCACACCCACCAATAGCTTGGCCATTGATGATGATTTGTGGCACCGAGCGCCGTCCTGTAATTTGCATCATTTGTTGGCGTAAATCACTGCGCTGATCCACACTAATTTCTTCGTAAGCAACGCCTTTGCTGTCTAACAAGCGCTTTGCCCTAAAACAAAAGCCGCACAGGTTGGAACTGTACATAGTCACTTTGTTTGTCGCTTTCGCTGTCTTATGCTCTGTCATAGCTGTAACCTTCTGTTTTAACCCTGTTATTTACGAACCAGTGGTAAGTTTTGCCCTGTCCATTCAGCCATACCACCTGACATACGCACAACGTTGGTATATTCTGCCTTTTTTAGGACATTAGCAGCACCTGAGGCGGTTTGACCTGTCTTACATATGACAACAATGGGTTTGTTTTTGTATTTTTCAAGCTCTGATAGACGCTTTGTTAGATCTGCAAAAGGTATGTTTTTAGAGCCAATCACGCGCCCTGCATTAAAGTCTGCAGTCGTGCGTATGTCTAACAGCAAAGTATCTTCTGCATTAGCTAAAACAGTGGCTTGTTGTGGAGAAACAGACGGGGCGGCTTTGCGCCTTTCTGTAATCAATAACACCGATAATGTTAGCAGCAAGGCCAAAACCATTTCCCAGTGATTGATGGCAAATTCGAGGTAACGTTCCATAAGCTTTATTATTCCAAACAATTTATAGGTTCTGGGCCGCCATAAGGACGACAAGTCCGGCGGCATTATACGCCATAGCATGGATAAATTGGGGGCAGACTGCTAAAATATCAAGTCCCATTTGCCAATAAAAGACACCATGACCATTTCTAGCCCAAAAGCCCTTATCATTCTTGATGGATGGGGACAAAGCGAATCATCTGCGTCCAATGCCATTAAAGCTGCAATCACACCTACTTGGGATGCATTGCTGGCAAATCACTGCCACACTTTAGTGGGCACTTCTGGTGCTGATGTAGGTTTACCTGACGGCCAAATGGGTAATTCTGAAGTGGGCCACATGAATATTGGTGCTGGGCGTGTGGTGTATCAAAATTACACTCGCATAGGCAAAGCAATTAAAGATGGCGATTTTAATACTAACCTGGTGATTTTGTCAGCCATTGATAAAGCGGTCGCCAACCAAGGCACTGTGCATATTTGTGGCTTATTGTCTGATGGTGGCGTCCATAGTCATCAAGATCATTTATTTGCCACCTGCCGCTTAGCTCATGCCCGCGGGGCCAAAACTATTGTTGTGCATGCATGGCTAGATGGCAGAGACACCGCACCAAACTCAGCACAAAATTACATACAAGCACTTATGGATGCGCTAGAGCCTTTAGGCGGACGTATAGGGAGCTTGTGTGGCCGCTATTATGCAATGGACAGAGACCAACGCTGGGACCGCGTTGAAAGCGCATATCGGGCTATGCGTTATGGTGAAGCAGAATATGAATGCTTATCTGCTCTAGGCGCATTGCAAGAAGCCTACCTCAACAATTATACCGACGAGTTTGTGCCTGCCACTGTGATTGTAGATCAGGCTGGCCAAGCTGCAACTATTGAAGATGGTGACGCTGTGATTTGTGTTAACTTTAGACCCGATCGTACGCGTGAAATAACCCAAGCTTTTGTAGATGAGCAATTTGAACATTTTGATCGAGGGGTACCACTGGATCTTGCCGAATTTGTGATGATGACAGAATATAGTGCCAACATAGACACAGCTTGCGCTTTTCCACCCAGCCATTTAAAAAATGATATTGGTGAAGTCATGGCAAATCATGGCAAAACACAGCTACGGATCGCTGAAACTGAAAAATACGCTCACGTAACCTTTTTCTTTAGTGGCGGCCAAGAGTCCCTTTATCCAGGCGAGAGTCGAGAGCTGATTCCTTCACCCAACGTAGCGACCTATGACTTGCAACCCCAGATGAGCGCGCCAGAACTTACAGATAAACTCGTGGCTGCAATCCAAAGCTGTGACTACGATTTAATCGTGTGCAACTTTGCTAACGCCGACATGGTAGGGCATACCGGTAAATTTGAAGCTGCTGTTAAAGCTGTTGAGGCAGTAGATGCATGCCTTGCACGCATCGTTTGTGCTTTGGAGGCCGTGGATGGAGAAGCGTTAATCACTGCTGACCATGGTAACGTAGAGCTGATGACTAACCCTACCACTGGTCAGCCCCATACGGCACATACCCTTTGGCCGGTCCCTTTAGTTTATGTGAGTAGCAGAAATGGCAATGCCAAACTTTCTCCCGGTGTTCTAGCCGATCTAGCACCTACACTGCTGCATTTAATGGACTTAGATCAGCCCATAGAAATGACTGGCAAAAACTTGGTGGAATTTAGCTAAATTGCGCGCTATAAACTACTTAACACTTGGGTTGCTGCTGGCGCTAAGCACTAGCTTATTTGCTGACACAGAGCAGCAAGTGCAGCAACGCATGCAGCAGCTACAAAGTGATATTAGTAGTTTACAGTCTTGGCTGAACGGTGCACAAAGTAAAGCCTCTGATTTTCAACAGCAGCTGCGTAAAAATGAACAAAATATCAGTAGCCTCAGTAAAGCCATCAAAAAAAACCAACACAACAGCAAACAATCTGCATCACTTCTTGCCAAGCTACAAATACAATCTAGTCACTTCCAGGATGCCTTAGCGGAGCAGGAACAACAATTAGGTAGCCAGTTGAAGCGTCAATATCAGCAAGGTAATAACTCAACCAGCAGTTTATTGCTCAGCTTAGACAACCCCTCTGCTCTGGCGCGCAATATGGCCTACTACCAATATCTAAATCAAGCCAGCGCTGAACAAATGACCGCTTATAGACAAACACTAGATGGTCTGGCTTTGGTGCAACAAGAGCAAGCAGATCTAACCCTAAAGCTGCAGCAAAGCGCCAAACAACTGCAAACCCAAACTCAAGACTTAAAACAAGCTAAAACTAAGCTGGCAACTAACCTGAAAGTATTAAATAACCAACAAGTTTCAAAAACGCAGCGATTGAGCACAGCTAAAGCTGATCAGATACAAGCTCAAGACCTACTAGAACAAATTCAAATCGCCATCGCTAAAGCCAATATTCAAGTCGCTGACACCCCCCTAGCTAATGCTAAGGGCCAGCTGCCGTGGCCTATTAAAGGCAAAGTGCTCAATCGTTTTGGTGTGTCTCAGTCCAGCTACCCTTTGAGCCAGCAAGGCTGGCTGATTGCCGCCCCAGAAGGTTCAGATGTGAAGGCTATCCATGGTGGGCAGGTAGTTTTTTCAGATTGGTTAAAAGGCTATGGATTAGTTATTATTATCGACCATGGCAATGGCTTCTTAAGCCTATATGGACACAATCAGGCACTTTATTTATCTACTGGTGAATATGCCTTGGCACAACAGCTGATCGCAAGTAGCGGCAAGTCTGGTGGTAATACAGAAGCCGCATTATATTTTTCGTTGCGACAACAAGGCAAACCCTTAAACCCTAAACAATGGCTGCAATAAAATCACCCTATGCCCAATCAACCTAACAATCTGAAAACAAAACTACAATTTAGGCAAACCATTGGACGCCTAATCGTAGTACTGATGTTGGGAGCATTTGGTTTTTCAAATTCTATCGCACAAGGCCTTGCAGGGAACCTTGGCTCTCAAGAAAAGCCTGCCGTACCATTAGCAGCACTGCAATCTTTTGTGAGCGTTTATGAACGCATACGCCTAAACCATGTCATCCCTAAAACAGATGAAGAATTATTACAACTTGCTCTTGAAGGTTTGATTTTAAAACTTGATCGCTTTTCTAGCTATTTAGATGCCCAAGACATGATTGCCCTGCAACAGGGCACGAGGGGAGAGTATCCAGGCATTGGCGTTGAGCTAGTACCAGAAGGCAACTACATTCGTATTATTACCCCGATCGATAATAGCCCAGCGTCTCGGGCTGGGCTGCTACCTGGAGATTGGATCACCCACGTGCAAGGCAACACCGTAAAAGGTCTAAGTTCACATGACATAGGTCAGCTGATGACTGGCGACATTGGTACACAGGTGACTCTCACCATGTTGCGTGGGGGTGAAACTTTTGATGTTGATTTGACTCGCGAAATCATTACAACTAAAAGCGTTCGCAGTGAGTTAATGGCTAATAATGTGGGCTACCTTCGCATCAGCCATTTTCAAGATCAAACAGGGAAAGACTTAGTCACCCAAATGCAGTCATTAAAGCTAGTAGGTGCTAGCCACTGGTTGCTAGACTTAAGGAATAACCCAGGAGGCACATTATCTGCCGCAGCTGCGGTGGCTGATGCTTTTTTAACTAAAGGGGTCATAGTCACCACTAAAGGGCGCCAGAGTATTGAAAACATGCGCTTTGATGCTACCGCGACAGACCCAAGTGAAGGCTTGCCATTAGTGATATTGATTAATAATGGGAGTGCCTCAGCATCAGAAATTGTGGCTGGAGCTATAAAAGACTATCAGCGTGGGCACCTTATAGGCAATACCAGCTTTGGTAAGGGCTCTGTGCAATCTGTCATTTCATTACCAAAAGGGGCTGGTGTCAAACTAACAACAGCTTATTACTACACACCTGATGGGCATAATATCCACTTAAAGGGCATTCAACCCAACTTAGACGTCACCAACACCGATATGAGCGAAGACCTGCAGCTAAAGGCCGCACTAAAGCTGCTTAATCCTTTAAAAGCCAAAGAGTAATATGACCAACCCACCTAACACGCTACCTGAGAAAACTCAGACTATATTACGCCATCTGATGTGGTGTCTATTGATGCCCATTTTGGCTAGCACACCTATCATTAAGGCCGATATTTTCCAGCCGTCTATGGTGATTATAATAGACGATCTAGGCTATAACCTTGCCAACGGATTAGGCATCGTCAATTTGCCAGGCCCCATTACCTTAGCAGTCATACCACACACCCCTCATGGAGCCTCATTAGCTCGCAGGGGGGCCGCTGCTGATAAACAAATAATGCTCCACGTGCCCATGCAAAACCACGCAGGCATTAAGCTTGGCCCAGGCGGCCTTACCCTGGAGATGAAGGAGCAAGAATTCAAAAAGGTGTTGCACAAAAGCATGGCAAGTGTACCCCATGTAGAAGGGCTAAATAATCATATGGGCAGTGCGCTCACCGAAAAAAACTTACCAATGAAGTGGACAATGGACGTGGCCAACGAATTGGATTTGTTTTTTGTAGATAGCCGCACCACAGCAGCAAGCGTTGCTTGGCAACAGGCGATAGACCTTAAGGTTCCCGCACTTAAACGGGATGTGTTTTTAGATAACGATACCAGCCAAGCTGCCCTAGAAATTCAGTTTCAAAAGGCCATAGAGATTGCCCGTGAACACCAATTTGCTGTGCTTATAGGACATCCTTACCCAGAAACAATCAAATTTTTGAGTAAGTCACTTGGCAAGTTGGATGAAGCGGGGATAAAGCTTGTATCAGCCTCAGCACTCATTTGGCAGTTACAGCCGCATCTCAATGCCCTTTGAGGCCATATATTCTTTTGCTTGAGGAATAGTGTATTCGTTAAAGTGGAAAATACTAGCCGCTAAAACTGCATCGGCCTTACCCTCAATTACACCCTCTACTAAGTGATCTAGATTTCCCACACCGCCAGAGGCGATCACAGGCACAGACACTGCATCACTAATAGTGCGGGTTACACCCAAGTCATAACCATTTTTAACGCCATCTTGATCCATGCTGGTGAGTAAGATTTCACCAGCACCATAATTCACCATTTTAACCGCCCACTCCACAGCATCAATGCCAGTTGCTTTACGCCCTCCATGGGTGAAAATTTCCCATCGCAGCGCTTCACCTGGTTGGCTTACTTGTTTGGCATCAATGGCAACCACAATACACTGAGCGCCAAAGCGGTCTGCGGCCTGCTGCACAAAATCTGGGTTAAACACGGCTGCAGAATTGATACCTACTTTATCTGCACCGGCATTAAGCATGCGGCGGATATCTTCGCAGGTTCTAATGCCACCTCCCACAGTAAGGGGTATAAACACTTCACTGGCCATCTTTTCAACAGTATGCACCATGGTGTCACGGTTTTCATGAGTTGCACCAATGTCTAAAAAGGTGATCTCATCAGCCCCCTGTTCGTTGTAGCGTTTAGCCACTTCCACAGGGTCGCCAGCGTCTCTGATATCAACAAACTGCACACCCTTAACAACACGACCGTTGTTAACATCTAAACAGGGTATAATACGTTTAGCTAAGCCCATGAGAGTTTCCTTATGATAAATAGAAGTTAGCTTTGGGCATCACAATACGCTTGGGCATCCGCTAAATCTAACGTACCTTCATAGATTGCCCTGCCTGTAATAGCACCGACAATACCATCACCTGCAACAGCTGCTAGAGCGCGCACATCATCCATATTAGTCACACCACCAGAGGCGATCACGGGGATACCCGCCTCTTTAGCTAAATGGCGTGTAGCCTCTACGTTGACACCCTGCATCATGCCATCACGGGCAATGTCAGTATAAACAATAGAACTAACACCATCATTACGGAAACGCTTGGCAAGATCGATCGCCTTAATATTAGTTACTTCAGCCCAACCCTCTACCGCAACCATGCCATCGCTTGCATCTAGGCCAACAATAATACGGCCTGGAAAATCACGGCAAGCTTGAGTAACAAAGTCTGGGTCGCGCACCGCTTGAGTGCCAATAATTACATATTCAACACCTGCTTGGAGGTAGGCCTCGATAATTTCTACATTGCGAATACCACCACCAATTTGTATGGGCAGCTTAGGGTGCGCCATTGCAATAGCTTTAACAATATCTCCGTTGACGGGGTTACCCGCAAATGCGCCGTTTAAATCTACCAAATGCAACCTTCTGCAGCCTGCGCCCACCCATTGACTGGCTACAGCCACCGGATCTGCAGAAAAAACAGTAGACTCCTCCATGCGACCTTGACGTAAGCGAACACATTCACCATCTTTTAAATCGATGGCAGGAATCATTAATAAGGGGTTTTGAGACATAGACTATTTGCGGCAGCGTTTAGCTACCGTCCCACTGTAAGAAGTTTTGTAAAAGTTTAAGGCCAGCGAAGTGGCTTTTTTCTGGGTGAAACTGCACTGCAAATACGTTCTCTTGGGCTAGGGCCACATCAAATTCAAGGCCATAATTGCAGGTAGCTGCTACTAAATCACGAGCTTGGGTGCGCACATAATAACTGTGTACAAAATAAAACCTGCTATTATCTTCTATGCCTTGCCATAACTTGTGAGGCGTTTGTTTGACATGGTTCCAACCCATGTGAGGCACTTTCAAGTGTGCTTGTTGCACACTTGGCTGGTCGCCAAAAAAAGCCACATCACCTGGTAATTGACCTAAGCAATCTACCCCACCATTCTCGCTAGAGCGCTGCATAAGGGCTTGCATGCCCACGCAAATACCTAGCATGGGTTTCTTACCCATTTGGTCGGCCACGATCTGATCCACCTCTAGGCGCTTAATTTCCGCCATGCAACTCTGTATGGCCCCTACACCAGGCAAAACAACACGGTCACAGGCTTCTATTTTAGCGGCGTCGTTAGTCACATAAACACGGGTGTCTGGGCAAACGTGTTCTAGGGCCTTAGCAACAGAATGCAGATTCCCCATGCCATAATCAATTACTGCAATGGATTTCATAGGGAGCCTATAAACTGCCTTTAGTCGACGGCATCATTCCTGCCATACGCTCATCAGCACTTAAAGCCATGCGTAAAGCACGGCCAAAGGCCTTAAAAACAGTTTCGGCTTGGTGATGGGCATTTTTGCCGCTAATGTTGTCAATGTGTAAAGTAAGCTTGGCATGGTTCACAAAGCCACGGAAAAACTCATCAAACAGATCCACATCAAAACCACCAATACGACCACGGGTGTATGCAACATGGTGGAACAACCCTGGACGGCCAGAGAAATCTAACACTACGCGAGACAATGCTTCATCAAGCGGCACATAGGCAGAGCCATAGCGGGTAAGGCCTTTTTTATCCCCCACTGCTTGGTCTATCGCCATACCTAGGGTAATACCCAAATCTTCCACCGTGTGGTGGGCATCAATATGTAAATCGCCTTTGGCATTGATATCCAAATCAATCAATCCATGACGTGCAACCTGCTCCAACATATGGTCTAAGAAAGGCAATCCAGTAGTACAACTAAACACACCAGTGCCGTCTAGATTAACGCTAACTTTAATTTGAGTTTCTAAGGTATTCCGTTCTACGGTGGCGGTACGTGCCGACATGAGATGTCCTCGCGTTTGATAAAAAGTAAAGCTACACAATAGGCTAAGATTATACGACCTTTGGCAGCTATTTTACACAGCACAAACACCCCAAAAAGCGATAAAACAATTGTATACTGAGCATTACCTACATTTGCCCACTCAAAAGCCATCAATTAATGACTAAAAACGCCCCTTTTGCCGAACAACTACTCACCTGGTTCGACCTACACGGCCGCAATCACATGCCGTGGCAAAAAGACCGTACTGGGTATCGCGTGTGGGTATCTGAGATTATGTTACAGCAAACTCAAGTAGTCACTGTGATCCCTTACTTTGAGCGCTTCATGACGCGCTTTCCTTCGGTCACAGACTTAGCCCAAGCGCAAAGTGATGAGGTACTAGCCCTTTGGACTGGATTGGGTTATTACAGCCGCGCTCGTAACCTTCACGCCAGCGCCATTGAAGTGGTGCAGCAACACCAAGGAAAAATACCTACCAGCATAGACGAGTTAGTCGCCCTTAAGGGTATTGGCAGATCCACTGCAGGGGCAATTATTAGCCAAGCTTATAATGACCAAGGCGTAATACTAGATGGCAACGTAAAACGGCTGCTTACACGCTTGTACGCCATAGAAGGGTGGCCTGGGCAAAGCAAAATAGACAAACAGCTTTGGGAAATTGCCACACAGCTAACGCCCTCCCATCGCAATGCAGATTACACCCAAGCCATCATGGACATAGGTGCAACCATCTGTAAGCCCAAACAACCCTTGTGTGTGGCTTGCCCTATGCAGGACCGTTGCCAAGCACTAGCTCAAGAAAAGATAACTTTTATACCCACTCCCAAACCAAAAAAGGTTATTCCACACAAAACGATTAGTGTGTTATTACTCAAAAATCAACATGGCCAAACTTTACTAGAACAACGGCCTAGCACTGGTATTTGGGGTGGGCTTTGGAGCCTGCCAGAGTTTAAAGACTTGAATGCCTTGCAAACACAACTGGCCCTGGATGGCCTGCCCATTAACACCCTTCCCATCACACCCATTAAGCACATTTTTAGCCACTACAAGCTCACTATAGAGCCTCATGTTTTAGTGCTAGAGAGCACTCCAAAAAAAGTTACAGAAAACGGCAAAAGTCAGTGGTACGACACTCAACAACTGCATACAATAGGGCTAGCCACACCCATCAAAAAACTACTCGAGAAAATCTAATGACCCGCACCGTTTTTTGCAGCAAATACAAAGCCGAAATGGAAGCTATGGATCGTCCACCATATCCCGGTGCAAAGGGACAAAAGTTTTTTGAAACTTTGTCTAAACAAGCATGGCAAGACTGGCTAGCGCACCAGACCATGCTGATTAATGAGAAACACCTCAACATGATGGATCCCCAAAGCCGCGCATACTTGCAAGGCGAACTTGATAAATTTGCCTCTGGAGAGGATTACGACCTAGCAGATGGCTATGTACCCCCATCTGCCTAACAAAACCCACAACAATAAAGAAAATAACCAAAATTCAGCAACTTATTGTTGACAGCAAAATGCAAAACGGGTTTAATACGGCCCTCTTCTTGGTAGCGCAATACCCTGCAACCAGCATAGAAGAATGCAATATAGTATTGCCCGGATAGCTCAGTCGGTAGAGCAGAGGATTGAAAATCCTCGTGTCGGCGGTTCGATTCCGTCTCCGGGCACCATTACGCAAGGCCTTCAGCCAAATTAGATAAATCTAAATAACTCGCGGTCTACCCATGGTCTACCTCAGACCTGATTTTTTATGCTTCTTTCGTATCTGCTAATTCCCGGATAGCACCCCCCTTCCCGCTATAAGAACACTCACGATTAGACCTACAATATTAGATTCATTATTGGCTTATTCAGCACTGATAACAACCTCGCCGTTTCCCATTTTTTGACACTGTATACTTTATAGTAATTATTGATAGGTTCTTTGGGACGGTTTGGTCGTGGGTCATTTCGCACTACAAGTGTCACCTAGCGACACATAAACCGAAACCTACAACTTAGATGTAGGATGCTTGATGTGGTAAAATAGAAGCTACTTTCAGCAGCCCTATGGAGCCCTACACCATGCCTGAAGACACCATCCACCTTGGCCTTAGGCTCAAGGAAGTTACCGCTCAGAGAGGCATTCTGAGCACTGAGTTAGCCCGAGCTTTAGGAGTCAACTCTCAGCAAATCTACCGCTGGCATAAACAATCTGATATGTTGTTATCTAGCCTCACTGAGATATGTTCTGTATTGGATATGGATTTAGATGAGTTTGTTTATGGTTAACAGTCACTAGCCTTCGCCTTGACGCTGGAACGAAGGCAGTGATATGCCCGGGCCTTGTTGTCATTGTGGCAGCCCTCAGCATTTAGTCGTCCGCCGTGTGCCCATAAATTAGTAGATGCCACAATCAACCCCATTAAGAATATCGAAACAACTACCCTAATACTTAACACCGCATGTTCCTCTTTAATATTGAAGCGTCCTAGAATAAATAGGTCTTGCTATTGATGATAACTTATAAAATTTAGATTTAATGATTTTCTTTCATGCCACGATGTGATGCTATGTTGATATACCTTTGATAAATCTGTCGAGTGTATTTGATCACATTAGGTTATTTGCATATATAACCAGCCTAGCATCTACCTCACGCTTTAGTTGCCGCCCTTACCAACTTTATATCTGCTCTAACATCGATTAAGTACCTTACATCCACAAGTAAGATGCGCTCGTTCATCTAGCACTGCAATGCCACCAATACTCATTAGTGCAGCTTAGATATCGTATCCAAGTTTTACTACAGTGCTGGCGAACGAAAAAAACAACCTCCCACAGAGCTGAGATTGGTATCAGTCAACTGGCCTGTTGAAAGGCTGGGGTCACTTCAATTACAGAAAAGTTGGACGGACTAAATGGTCAAGGGTGATATGTTGTAATCCTTAGGACAATTCCGAAATTGCTGCAGGGTTGATGCACTTGCTTTAAGGCAAATCTAGTGTGTTAAAAACTAAAGATCATTTTGGTGACGAAAAGTTAAGCGAGTTATTATAGTCCGTCTTTGTTTGGCTTAAACATACTGCTGAGCACACCATCTTTGTCCATCAAGGCGTGCTTTAGTGCGCCTAACACATGGAATAGAAGCAGCGGTATCCATAAGTGCGAAAACAACTCATGCATCACCTCTAGCGCTTGTGCTAAGACTTCGTTAGTAGTCATAAAACTGGGTATGATTAAGCTGCCAATCACCAAATCTTTACCTTCTGCCCAGAGCAGCACAGGGCCAGTTAATACGCCTCCTGCTATACACACTAACAAGCCAATTTTTACAATTTTAGCCAATAACTCCAGCGACCAATGCTGCGGTGGCGTAGCTGCAAAACCTTGCTTGTAACGCCACGCAACACGAAGCAATAAAGGCACGCCTAAAACAACACCCCAAAAGACATGGCTGTGCATTAATTCTCCGCGCAGCTCAGAGGTTGCTTCAGCCATCTGCTCACCGCTGATAAATAGATATACAAGTGCAGCTGCTGTAAACCAATGTATGATAATAGAGGCACACTTATTGATACGCACCCAGTTTAATAGACACTCCAATTGGTTACAATGTAACGCAATAGGAGGCCAACAATGGCAGGCGAACGATACACCCAAGAGTTTAAAATTGCTGCGGTTAAGCAAATCACCCAAGAAGGGCATTCAATTCCAGACGTCGCCAGAAGGCTCGGAATTACCACTAAAAGTCTTTATAACTGGCGAACAAGGTACGGCGATAATGCGCCAGAGTATGAAGCCAACCAAGCTCAAGAAGGCGAGTTAAAACGCCTTAAAGCCGAATTAAAGCGTGTCACTCAGGAGCGTGACATATTAAAGGAGGCCGCCGTGTTCTTTGCAAACGAGTCGAAGAAAAATACACGTTTATAAAGTCTCGTAATGGCCGTTTCCCAGTGACTTTGATGTGTAAAGTACTCAAGGTACACCGCAGCGGCTACTACGCCTGGTTGCGAGATCCGCAATGTCAGCGCAAGAAGGACGACGCATATCTGCTTGGCTACGTTAAACAGTTTTGGCTAGAAAGTGGTGGTGTTTATGGTTACCGTAAAATCACCAAGGATATGAAGGTATTGGGCGAAACCTGTGGTCGAAACCGCATACTTAGACTCATGAAGGGCGCTGGTATTAGTGCCCAAAGAGGCTACAAGAGACGCGCCAGTTACAAATCTGGTGAGATCTCTATGGTCGCCGAGAACCATCTTAACCGTGAGTTTTCGGTTCCCAGGCCTAATCTCGCTTGGGTAACGGACATTACGTACATCCGCACACATGAAGGCTGGTTGTTCTTGGCGGTTGTTCTAGATTTGTATTCTCGCTCAGTCATTGGTTGGTCAATGAGTGATCGAATTAATACGGACTTAGCACTCGGTGCGTTAACAATGGCTTGCTGGAGACGCAGAGATCACGCAGGCGTGGTCGTTCATTCTGATCAAGGGTGCCAGTATACTAGCTACGAGTGGCGCAGCATGCTCAAAGCAAATGGCTTAAAGGCCAGCATGAGTCGACGCGGTAACTGTCACGATAATGCATGTGCAGAAAGCTTTTTTAGCTTACTGAAAAAAGAACGGATTAGACGCCGCACATACCCAACTAGGGAAACTGCGAAATCCGATGTGTTCAATTATATTGAACTGTTTTACAATCCAACACGACGCCATGGAAATAACGGTGACTTGTCACCCATGGAGTTTGAAAATAACTATTTTAGGAACCAAGCGGGTGTCTAGAAAAATGGGTGCGTATCATATAGCCGTGTAGTTGATTGTTCATTTGTATTTCTCAGGTAAAGTATAAATAGTATATTTGAATGATTTTTAATCGAGGCTGATGCTTCTATAGCATTCTGGTCTAGAAAAGCGTTTTGTCGAGTCACCCGCTCTAGCAGCGACTTGGTTACTATCTATGTTGTGGAACCTTTGGCACCGAAGATATTTTGCAGGACATTTCTTACTGCACGCTCAATCTCGGACAGCTGTGCGGGTTTTCTATTTTTCAGCCAGCTACCTATAGCTGTTGACCTGCTCACCCTTGAAAAAATTTGAGCCCTCCTTCTAGCATCCACCAGAAAGAGGGCTGAATCGATATTAAAAAGCAGCGTTAAGCTCAATTCGTGCTGAATTTAAAAAGGATCCTGATGAGTTGGTAGATTCAACAGAAATGGCTGCTTTAGCATTCTCACTAAGAATGTAGTCTGCACCCATAGCAATGGTCCATTTGGACGCTTGCCCCGTGCTTGGAGCAATACTGTATATTGTGCTATTGCCTATGTAATTCAAATCAACCCCTGAATCAGAAGAGTAATCGCGCGCCAGCTGTAGCTTGCCATAGGGACGCAAGGATCTACTGCCAATCACTTTTTCAAAATCTAAGTTGATGCCAATTGCAGCTGTGTTCTCGCGAAGAATTTGCTCAGAATAAGCTAAAGCCATGCTACCACCAGCTTCATTAGTGCTTGGCAACTTAATATAAGCGGATTCTAACTGCCCATAAGGAGTAATCAACAACTTGCCTTGCTTGTAGGTTTGGCCACGCATACCCACAGAGCCAAAGACAACAGTGGATTTTTTTGCACTCGTTAAGGTCTGGCTGCCGTCAACACGTTCCATGGCCATATCAGCTTGTCCAGTTCCCAATAAAATTTCAAATTTGGGAAGGTTGGCAATCTTATATTGACTGTACGTAGACACGCTATAGCTAGCCGAATCGATTTTGCTACCATTGGTACCCATCTTAATATGATCGTCACCATAGGTTAAAGCAAAACCCATAATGTTCCCGCTGGCTCCAAATACACGATCCACACCGATACTCAAAGCTTGACCCGTGCTTTCTTGTTTGTCAGTGCTTGCTGTCGCATCAACGCCTCCCACAGTATAGGTACCTGAGGTCCACACATACCAGTCTTTATAAAAAGCATCGGCTGTTGGATTGAGGTTAACTGAGCCTAAGTTAGTGCGCGCCGTAGAGGCCACTAGTATCCTAGACTGGTCTCTAGCTTCAGCGGCAATAAGGTCTGGGTTGTCATCATAACGCTTAACAGCCATCATGGCGTCGCCTACGGTGACATCTAAATCTGGCCCCCTACTGCCATTAAAGTACTCATCAAATAAAGGGTCAGTAAAGGTAACTCTCACGCCTTGGTGAGACTTATTTTTCTGATCCACATTGCGATTCAGCCAAGCCAAACGGTTATATACTGCCTTTATGTTATTATTTTTTAGCTCTTTGGATATGCTAGATGTACCCTGTAATAAGCTTGTAACCGAGTCTTTTTGTGTCGGGTCAATGCCGTAGGTCCAGCTAAACTGGGTTGCCAGAAGATTATCGTTGCCCGCTACATCCTTAAAAGAAGCAGCCGCTACGTTAACGGTTACTAAACCTGTGGCCGTTGGAAAAAGCGTAACCGTGCACACCAAACTAGCACAAGCAAAGTCGTTGCCTAATGTTGCATTAGTTAAAGCAATGTCCGCAGCCACAAAATCATTTGGAGAACTACCCACAGCCTCGCTTAAGGTAAATGTCACACTTAGGCTTGCGTCGTCCGTTGTTGAGCCGTTGGCAACAGAACTCGAACTATTTGAAGCCCCTATAGCCACAGTTGGTGGGGTTGCATCGTTTATGGTCGTGAAACTGATGTTAGTGGTATTGGACACGCCAGCAAAGCTCAAGCCATTATTATCATCAAAAGCCACAGCATCAATTAGGAGGTAATATTCCGTCAAAACTGTCAGATTCGTCGACGGATTTATAGTTATAGTATCTGTACCCGAACCCGTAATTTGACTAGATGTCACTAGAATCGTCTCAAATACAGAATTATCAGCTGTTTTCTTAATTACAAGATTACCCGAACCGATAACCACGTTCTTGGAAAATTTCAAAACAACATTGCTATTCAAAGCGACACCTGTGGCATTGTCATCAGGTGTAGTTGAGGACAGTGTTGGTGGCGGATCGGTAAAAGATACAGTCTGTGCCGTACCACCAGAAACAGTAGTTCCATTAACAGTGGCAGTAATATTTGCAGTGCCTATGGCATTTGATTTCACCGTTGCTGTATAAGTACCGTTATTATTGTCTGTTACACCGGATACCGTGCCTAGATCAGAATGAATAGTGACCGTCTCGCCACCTCGGGCCATAGTGTTGCCGAAGTTATCAAGCATCGTTACTGTAACCGTAGAAGTATTTGTATTGTCCGCATATACAGAGGATGGCGATACTGAAGACACTGAAGAACGTGCTGCATCAACAGCCGAATCATAACCCATCATTAAGGTCATATAGTTTTCGGCATTTGAGAGACTAAAGCGTATTTTTGTCACTCCTGTGGCATTTACACGGGCAACAATATTACCTTCTTTGGATTCATAAAAAGTAACACCATCTAAATTCAATGTATTACTTTCGGTACCAATACCTTTCGACGTGCCATATGTACTAGGCCCATAGCTTGTGAGGTTACCGACGGTACCAGCACCTTCACTGCCGGCTGCTAAAGACCAGGCATCTGCAAAACTAATATTTAAGGTACCGATTACCCCGTCAACAGAATCCAATGTAAACCGATTGGCAGTACCTCCATTACCAAGAGAACCAATGGCAATAACAGGGTTATCCACCGCTTGAGCAAAGACCATTTCGTAGGAACTTCCCTGAGTTTCCTTGAATGTTACCCTATTATCAATTTTGTACTCTGCTGGAAAGTCCGAGGTATTCACCATAGCAATAACTTGAACGATGTTGTTATCCAGATCTTCAATGGTTACATCTACGGTACCGACTCTAGTGCTTATCGTGTCCGTATTGTTTGTTGTAATAGCATTATTCCAAAAGGTTTCAGCAAACAAAGCCGGTGACAATACGGTTAATATAACCCCGAGGGTAATGACTAAAAAATTCCTCAGTGACCGCATCATTAACATTAACATCCACTCTAATAGTTTTATTAACGACGTGATTAAGCTCATTTTTAACATCTGACTAGGCTTTTCTGACTCTAGAGTTTTGATAATATATTTCCTTTATTTTAATCAATTTAATCCACATTCATGACACTATCTTTTAGTGCTATGAATTTGGCCGTTCTTACTAAACGCTCAATCTCGGTCAACTGTGCAGGTATTTTTCAGTTCAACAGCTACCTATCGCTGTTGAACTGCTCACCCTTGAAAAAACTTGAGCCCTCCTTCTAGCATCCACCAAAAAGAGGGCTGAATCGATATTAAAAAGCAGCGTTGAACTCGAGCCGTGCTGAATTTAAAAAGGATCCTGACGAGTTGGTAGATTCAACAGAAATGGCCGCTTTAGCATTCTCACTAAGAATGTAGTCTGCACCCATAGCAATGGTCCATTTGGACGCTTGCCCCGTGCTTGGAGCAATACTATATATCGTGCTATTTCCGATATAATTCAAATCAACCCCTGAATCAGAAGAGTAATCGCGCGCCAGCTGCAGCTTGCCATAGGGACGCAAGGATCTACCACCAATCACTTTTTCAAAATCTAAGTTGATGCCAATTGCAGCTGTGTTCTCGCGAAGAGTTTGCTCAGAATAAGCTAAAGCCATGCTACCACCAGCTTCATTAGTGCTTGGCAAATTAATATAAGCGGATTCTAACTGCCCGTAGGGAGTAATCAACAATTTGCCTTGCTTGTATGTTTGACCACGCATACCCACAGAGCCAAAGACAACAGTGGATTTTTTTGCACTCGTTAAGGTTTGGCTGCCGTCAACACGTTCCAAGGCCATGTCAGCTTGTCCAGTTCCCAATAAGATTTCAAATTTGGGAAGGTTAGCAATCTTATATTGACTGTACGTAGACACGCTATAGCTAGCCGAGTCGATTTTACTACCATTGGTACCCATCTTAATATGATCGTCACCATAGGTTAAAGCAAAACCCATAACGTTCCCGCTAGCTTCAAATACACGATCCACACCAATACTCAAAGCTTGACCCGTGCTTTCTTGTTTGTCAGTGTTTGCTGTCGCATCAACGCCTCCCACAGTATAGGTACCTGAGGTCCACACATACCAGTCTTTATAAAAAGCATCGGCTGTTGGATTGAGGTTAACTGAGCCTAAGTTAGTGCGCGCCGTAGAGGCCACTAGTATCCTAGACTGTTCTCTAGCTTCAGCGGCAATAAGGTCTGGGTTGTCATCATAACGCTTAACAGCCATCATGGCGTCGCCTACGGTGACATCTAAATCTGGCCCCCTACTGCCATTAAAGTACTCATCAAATAAAGGGTCAGTAAAGGTAACTCTCACGCCTTGGTGAGACTTATTTTTCTGATCCACATTGCGATTCAGCCAAGCCAAACGGTTATATACTGCCTTTATGTTATTATTTTTTAGCTCTTTGGATATGCTAGATGTACCCTGTAATAAGCTTGTAACCGAGTCTTTTTGTGTCGGGTCAATGCCGTAGGTCCAGCTAAACTGGGTTGCCAGAAGATTATCGTTGCCCGCTACATCCTTAAAAGAAGCAGCCGCTACGTTAACGGTTACTAAACCTGTGGCCGTTGGAAAAAGCGTAACCGTGCACACCAAACTAGCACAAGCAAAGTCGTTGCCTAATGTTGCATTAGTTAAAGCAATGTCCGCAGCCACAAAATCATTCGGAGAGCTACCCACAGCCTCGCTTAAGGTAAATGTCACACTTAGGCTTGCGTCGTCCGTTGCTGAGCCGTTGGCAATAGCCACCAAACCATTATCAGCACTGATCGTCAAAGAAGGCGCAGTGGTATCATTGGAAATAGTAGTGAAGTTAAGGGTTGCTGCACCAGATAAACCAAAATAGCCATTACCCGTACCGTCTTTTACTGCTGTGCTACTTATTTCCACATAATAAGCGGTACTCCAGTCCAAATTATTAGTTGGGCTCAAGGTGACCGTATTGCCTGATACAGAGTATCCGGTAAATGTCTGTACGGTTGAGCTATCACTGGCCTTTTTCAAAGTAATACTGCCACCAGCATCAACGATATTTTCATTAAACGTCAAGGTAATGTCTGCGCTTACGGCAACGTTGGTATCGTCATCAGCAGGCGAGGATGAGGTTAACGTTGGTGCTGTTACGTCGATACTCTGGGAGGCACCACAGCTGCTTATTTGTGCTGAGCTCAATACATTATTGGTCAACGCAACACTCATACCACTATAAAATTCAGGCGCTGTCACTGTATAGGTAATGGAGTTAATGCTGCTGCCACAAAATTGAATAAGACCTCCCGTGCCTGCAGAAGACGTTCCTCCTGTACCTATCAATTCGTATCCCTGGTTAGTTACTCGCTTAGTTAAACCACCGGCTGATTCAGTATCTAAAATCACAAAGTCTTCCGAAAAAAGCAAGGTCGAACTTTGACCGCCACCTAACGACCATAAACCCATTACCACACCATTTACGGCACTAGAGAAACTGATGGTATGGTGTTTGTCTGCCTGGGCGGTATAACCAGTTTGCATAATAATATCTTCACCATTAGGTGACGATACTGTACCGATATCAAAAGAATCGGCTGGCGTTTCAGCGTTGTACCATGAGAAAGCACCCGCACTTCGATACATCACTTCACCAGTTAAGTTAACTGTTACAGAAGCATTGCCATTATTTGGATCACTAACGTTACCAGCAGCGCTGGTTGCGTAAGAGTAAGCAGAATTTGTCGTATTGGTATACGGATAGCTTGAAGGAATTGTCCAATCCACCCAGTCGGTTACAGGTGGTTGATAAATCCAATCAAACACAGCTGAACTAGCATTACCTACGCCACTGCTCTGTGTAAATTTACCAGAAGCAACGCTTATTGTTGTTGCACCACCTGAGGTAGGGGTAAAGGTAGCAGTATAGGTAGTACCTGAGCCACTAAAGTTGCTTATGGTACCGTTAGCTACTGAAATATCACTTTTAGTAAAATCAGCTGTTGTGGAGCTTGTGGTAAAGGTCAAGCTAAGACTAGCATCCGCAGACGTGTCACCATCATTCACTTGTGCTGCAGTTATGGCAATAGTTGGCGAGCTAATATTGCTGGTTGAGTAGTCTGTACTAACACTGAAGTTGTCGGGTTCAAAACCGGTACCTGAGAGATTAAGCTTAGTTATATAGTAGCTAGAGTCATCTAAAACCAAGTTTACATAGGCGAAATATTCAGCAGCATCTTGGCCGGAGAAAAGACCACTAGGGTTGCCTTTGTAGCCCGCGGGCAAGTTTGTAAGGGCAGATGAATTAAAGGAACCCAACAAAGTTTCAGTACCCGTGCCGCCAACGCTACCATATAGGTTGACCGTATTGCCCGCATTACCTGATGGCCAATAGAAACCCACATATCTAGCAGGAGTAGTCAGGGTAATATCTAAGGATGTACCGGCGATATCAACAAAATAACCTGTGCCATCAGCACCGCCATATTGGCTTGCAGGTTGTGTTTTTGCAGGACTGGTGTTAGCAGTAATTGTGCCAAAGTCGTTAGTAACCCCACTACCTAGCTTGTCACCAACCAGCAAAGTTCGGCCAATTAATGTGGCACCTGTGACAGATCCCCCAGCTGATAAGCCAATTCCCTCAAAGTCTTCTGTTACTACATTGGTAGTACGGCCAGTAGCTTGTATTCCTACCGCCTCAACACCAAATAGTACTTCAACAGCGTGTGCCTGAGAGGGCATTAATAGTGGAATTAACGAAGTGACTAAGCTCATTTTCAACATCTGACTAAGCTTTACTGACCCTAGATTTCTGATAAATTACTCCCTTAATTTTAATTAACTTAATCCACATTCATGACACTATTTTTAGCGCCTTGAATGTGGTCTTTGCAATATAACGCCTCCAGTACATCCAAAAGCTAACTACTCTCCACCCACAATCATTCCCACCTTGGTGAAGCTACCATCAGCTTGTGGTACGCTGATAATCACTTCCAAGGTTCCGCTAAAGTTCTCAGGTGGTTTCGCCGTTAAGGCACCTAGGGTGGCATCAAACTGAATCCATTGAGGCAAGGGAAGCCCATTCACATCAAACAAAGTCACCTGCGTACCTGCTGGTATAGCTAGGGCGCCTGGAACGATGCCGCGCTGGCTACCATCGGCTAAACGCTGGGGTTTAGACATCACGTCTACACCTGCTATGGTATCTATTAAGCCAGCTTGTGCGAGGGTTATACCCCCTTCGGCTTGCAGTTGAGTTTCGGTAGTTTCGGAGTCAGACTCGGCTTCAAAAGCGACCGAGGCTTCAACTTCAGTTTCTTCTTCAACTTCAGTTTCTTCTTCAACTTCAGTTTCTTCTTCAACTTCTGGCTCTGTCGGTGCTTCTTGGACATCAGTCACAGCCACATCGTCACTATCTGAGCTTTCTACTTCCACTGCCTCAGTATCTTTAGAACCTGCAGTTGT
>Ga0308010_1000093_pt1 | contig 84855 bp, 72 predicted proteins | sample Neamet129_FD_202368 | JGI IMG/M metagenome (GOLD analysis project Ga0308010, IMG submission 202368) | Marine microbial communities from water near the shore, Antarctic Ocean - #129 | ecosystem: Environmental > Aquatic > Marine > Unclassified | place: Southern Ocean | collected 2014-07-24 | reverse complement strand
CAACCATGTTAATTGCCAAAACTGTAGGAATTTCCAAATCTTTTATTTGAGAAAACAACAATAGATTTCTCTTTAAATTTTCTACATCAGCAACTACTAAAATTACATCTGGAGATTCTTTAATATCTTTTTTAAGCAATGTTTTTAGAACAATACTTTCATCTAAAGAAGTTGGGTTTATACTATAGGTTCCAGGTAAATCTGTAATTAGTGCATTTTGAGTTGAAGATAATTTACTGGTTCCTTCTTTTTTATCTACCGTAACTCCTGGATAATTTCCAACTTTTTGATTTAAGCCTGTAAGTTGATTAAAAAGCGAGGTTTTACCTGTATTTGGATTCCCTATTAAAGCAACTTTTATATCGTTTTTAGACATTCTATTATTCGCTTTTTAGAATTTTAATTTTATCTGCAGTTTCTTTTCTAATTGCTAAATGACTTCCGTTTACACAGATGTATAATGGATCTTTTAAAGGCGCAAGCTGAATTAGCTCAACTTCTGCACCTGGCAGACAGCCCATTTCAAGCAATTTTAAAGGAATAATATCTAAAGACTCTTCAGATATATACCCTATTTCCCCAATACGTAAAGATGCAATTGTACTCAAATATTTTATTTTGGAGAGCAAAGATAGGAATTTAGAATGATTCTAAACAAGTTATTTCTTAGTATATTCTAGCTTTAAAAGAGCCACATCTTTCTTCAGCTTTTCCATGTCTTTTTTTTCTGTACCATCATAATAACCACGGATGCGTCTTTCTTTATCAACCAACACAAATTGCTCTGTATGGATAAAATCATTTTCACCTCCATCACCATCTTCTAAAACAGCAAAATAGCTTTTTCTTGCGAGTTCATAAATGTGTTTTTTAACACCTGTCGTTACATTCCATTTTGCATCAATGACTCCTTTTCTATCAGCATATTCTTTTAATACAGAAACGCTGTCTATAACAGGAGTAACAGAATGTGATAAAAACATAATATCAGTATCGTTTTTATAATACTCTTGCAATTCGCTCATATTATAAGCCATGGCAATACAAATAGTTTGACACCGTGTAAAAAAGAAATCAGCAACATATATTTTATTTTTATAGTTGCTATTGGTAATGATTTCTCCATTCTGATTGATCAACTCAAAATCTGAAATCGCATGATTTTTCGTGATGTGTTTTAAAGAAACATCAACCAAACTAGGGTTTACATCTGCAGGACTGTACACTTTAAGTTTTTTATCAACCTGTAATAAATTATAAAAAATAGGAAGTGAAATAGCAGAAAATACGATTAAAAAAATGATTGTTAATTTGCTTTTTTTAAAAAAATCTAAGTCCATTAAAAGATGTGTTTCTGCAAATTTACAGCTTAAAAAGCCTATAGAAAAGACAACTAAAAGATATTTAATGTAAAAATTTTGTTAAAATAAAAATCAAGGCAGATTAGTTCTTTTCAAACTCTCTTTAAAAACGTACATTTGTTCGTTTTTAAATCAAGATTTAACGCTGAATGGAAATATTAATAAAAGCTTCGCAATTTATTTTAAGTTTATCTTTACTAATTGTCTTGCACGAATTAGGGCACTTTATCCCTGCAAAATTATTTAAAATTAAAGTAGAAAAGTTCTACTTATTCTTCGACTATAAATTTTCGATCATCAAAAAGAAAGTTGGTGAAACTGTTTATGGGATTGGTTGGATTCCTTTAGGCGGTTATGTAAAAATCGCTGGAATGATCGATGAGAGTATGGATACTGAGCAAATGGCTTTACCTCCACAACCTTGGGAGTTCCGTTCTAAACCTGCGTGGCAACGTTTAATCGTTATGTTAGGTGGAGTTTTTGTAAATTTTGTTTTAGGAATTTTCATTTACATCTGTTTAATGTGGGCTTATGGTGAAAAATATTTACCAAACGAAAACGTAACAGATGGAGTTTGGGTACAAGATTCATTAGCCATGAACTTAGGGATACAAACAGGTGATAAAGTTTTAACTGTTGATGGAGAAAAAATTAAAAAATTCGCTGGATTAACGTTAGAATTTATCAACGGAAATAATTTTCAAATCGAAAGAAATGGAGTCGTTATTGACAAAGAAATTCCTACCGATTTCATCTCTCAATTAATGGATAGAGGAAAAAATGCTGGTCCAATTTTATACCCACGTTATCCTTTTGCAATTGGTAAAATTTCTGATGACTCACCTAACAAAAATTCAGAATTAAAAGCAAAAGACATTATTACAGGTATTAATGGAAGGACTTTAAAGTATTATGATGAAGCTGAAGATGCTTTATTAAAATATAAAAATCAAGAAGTTACAGCAACTATTTTACGAGGAACTGAAACAAAAGAAATTACGCTAAAAATTACAGAAGAAGGAAAATTAGGCGTTGTTTTTACAGCAATCCCTACTAAAGATTTAGAAAAATTAGGCTATTATAATTTAGCAAATATTGAGTATTCATTTACTGAAGCAATTCCTGCTGGATTGAATAAATCTTGGAAAACCTTAACGGATTATGTAAAACAATTAAAAAAGATATTTAACCCAAGCACAGGAGCCTATAAAGGTTTAGGTGGATTTATTTCTATTGGAAGTATTTTCCCTGATGAATGGAGTGCTGAATCTTTTTGGAACATCACCGCTTTCTTATCTATTATGTTAGGTTTTATGAACTTATTACCAATTCCTGCTTTAGATGGTGGGCACGTAGTATTTACTCTTTGGGAAATGATTACAGGTAAAAAACCTGGTGATAAATTTTTAGAATATGCACAAGTTGTAGGATTTGTATTATTAATTGCGCTACTACTTTTTGCAAACGGAAATGATATTTTTAGGTTGTTTAAATAACCTGAAGCATATAATAAATAAATAAAAGCCTCACGAAAACGTGAGGCTTTTATTTATTTTAAATTCTAATAGATAGATTAACAAAAGGAAACCAAGTATATTGTGTATTGCATTTATCGCATGAATACGCCCTACTACCTGGTATTAGTTTTACAAATCTCTTTCGCTTCATTCGGTGCTTAGATACAGACTTACAATTTGGGCAAGTTTTCATTAGGTTGATTTTTCGTGAATTAAAGAAATGCATTCGCAATATACTAAAAACCAACCTAATAAAATTCACTAAACAAGATTAAACACCTAATTGATTGATGTTTAATTTAATTTAAAATCACTTATTCATTTTCCCAATAAAACTATTTTTAATCGTTGTTAAAAAACAAAAAGCCTTGATAGAATGTATCAAGGCTTTTATTAAATTTATACAAATTATTCTTTAGTAATTATATCGCAAACCGAATAAGATACTACTAGACGGCATTGGTACAAAACCAGATTCTATATATGCTGCATCAAAAATATTATTCGCAGTAACTGTAAAATTAAATTTATTAAAGTCTACAATTACAGAAGCATCCCAAACATTATAGCTTGTACCAATAGTACGTTCTGCATGTTTGTAAATAATATTTTGTCTTACATTTTTAAACAACTTACTTGTAAAACGAGTTATAAATTGATGTTTTAATGTATTTAAAGAATAACGAGACAACTCTTGATTTTGATCCAAAATATCATCATTTAAAAAATTATACCCAAAAGACAACGTCTGATTAAACTCGTTTATTTTAAAATGAGTTTCGGTATTTACCTCAAAACCTTTCGTATTTACTTTTGTAATATTAGATGCTGTATACTTAGAATCCGCTGTGTTTTGACGAATATAATCGATTAAATTAGTAGCATCTCTATTAAAAATTGCTACAGAAGTTGTAAATCTTCCTGAATTATATTTCAAACCAATTTCTTGTGCAAACGCTTCTTCTGGTTTTAAATTAGGGTTTCCATCTGTCGTTCTATCACTGTAGTATAAATCGGTATAGGTTGGTATTCTGTATGTAATCCCTAAATTTCCGTAGGCTTTTAAATTTTCTGATAATTGAATACCAAGATCTAAACCAGGAAACGCATGAAATTTAAAATCAGAGAAATACGTAACTGCAACTCCAGGAGTAACATCTACTTTATCTCCTAATTTAAAACGATGCTCTAAAAACAAGTTTGCCATCGTTCTGTTTCTATCACCTAGATTATTACTGCTTATAGAAACACTAGAAACATCTATTCCAAAACCTGTAACACCATAATTAGAAGTATAAGAAGCATTTGTTTCTACACCAACTTTATTCGTAATGTGTAAGTTTCTATAAAAGCTTGGGTCGTCTCTTTTCAATAAAAAGATATCCTGCCCTCTTTTCCAATAAACTCTTGGTGTAATCTTAAATTTTTCAGTTCTAAAAGTAGTAGAAGCTCCTAATAAACTATTTTGCGTTTCTTCATACTCATTAAAACCCCATGAATCTGGTGTGTAAAAGTTTTGTGCGCCAAATTTTTTATCGAAGAAAGTAGCAATCACTTCTATAGGTTGCTTTTTCTTATTGAAAACTCCTTTTAATAAATAGTTCTTATTTTCATAATCAGAATTTGTGCGATACCCATCCGAAGTTAATATCCCAACATGTGCAATTATTGATGAATTTTCGAACTCTTTCCCAACAGTTACAGAACCATTAAGTTGCCCAAAAGAACCTGTTTCAATATTTGCAGAAAGCGTGTTTGACAACTTCTTTTTAGTCACAATATTTATAGCGCCTGTAAATGCATTCTGACCAAAAACTCTTGCTGCAGGACCTTTAATAATTTCTATTCTTTCAATAACCTCAATTGGTAAAGCGGCATTCATTGTATGGTGTCCCGTTTGAGAATCATCCATTTTAATACCATCAATTAACAGTAGCGTTTGGTCAAAACCACCACCTCTAATATATAAATCGGCTTGACTCCCGGCAGTTCCTCTTCTTCTAATATCTACACCTGCAACTTGTTGTAACAAATCTGCAACATTTGTTGCTGCGCTGTTTTTTATTACTTCGGATGTAATAACGTTTATTGTTCTAGAATTTTCTTTGAATGGTAAATCTATTCTAGTCGATTTTATTACGATTGTATCTAGTTCTTGTGTTTTCACTTTTTCTTGGGAAAACAAATTCAATTGTAATAGTAAGATTGCAATAATTAGTAATTTTCTTCGTATCATTTTAATTGTTATTTTAATTTAAAAACAGTGCAAAAGTCGTAACTTTCCGGACGACTAAACTAGTCCAGTTTTAAAATGATAGATAGTCCGGTTAATACATTATTCAAACAACTAATTGATTTTGACAAATCAATGTCTCAACCTGTATATATACAGGTTTCACAGCAAATTGTAAATGCGATACAACGTCAATATGTAACCAAAGGTACAATACTGCCAGGAACCCGTGTGTTAGCGCAGTTATTAAAAGTCCATAGAAATACAGCAGTTGCGATCTACGAAGAGTTGGCCTCTCAAGGTTGGGTAGAAATAAAACCAAATAAAGGGACATTTGTTTTGGATCCAGCGCTAAAAATAGCAAAAATAAAAGCCCCTTCTCAAAAAATAAATCAAGCACATACAGCTGCTAAAACAACAGGCTTTCCTTTTCAAAAATCATTTCATTTAGCATCAACTGTTCAATTAACAAATGCGAAGTATACTATTAATGACGGTAAACCCGATTTACGCCTGCATCCTGTGCATCAATTTACAAGATGGTACAGTGCTGCCATGAAACGAAAAACGTTGGTGAAAAAATGGAACATCCCAAACGAATTTTCTTATTCATTGTTTCAAACGCAACTATGTAATTATTTAAATGCAACTAGAGGTTTTCATATAAAACCAAATAATCTAATCAGTACGCGTAGTACAGAAATGAGCTTGTACATTGTATCTCAATTATTAATAAAGCAAAACGATGTAGTATTAGTAGGACATTTAAGTAATTATGCGGCTAATATGATTTTTCAACAAGCAGGTGCAACCATCAAAACAATTCCTGTAGATACTGATGGTTTAGATATTGAATACATAAAAAAACATTTTGTAAAAGGAAGTATTCGATGTGTGTATATATGTGCTCATAGAGATTACCCAACAATCGTAACATTAAGTGCAGAACGTCGTTTAGCCTTGTTGCAACTTGCTAAAGCATACGGATTTGCTATTATTGAAGATGATTACGATTACGATTTTCAGTTCGAAGGATCTGCAATGTTGCCCATGGCAAGTACAGATGCAAACGGTATGGTTATTTATTTAGGAAAACTCGGACAATCATTATTTCCAAGTTTCCAAACAGGGTTTGTGGTCGCTCCAGAAAACTTAATCTCGGAAGCAAAAAACTATTTACAATTGCTAGACAAACAGGGCGATTTAATACAAGAACAAATGCTGTCGGAATTAATTAATGAAGGTGAAATTTATCGCCTTATGAAAAAAAACATTGTAATATATAAACAAAGGCTAGATTGTTTATGCAAGCTTCTAACTGAGTATTTTTCAGAAATTGCACACTGGGAAATACCTTCTGGCGGATTAGCTATTTGGTTACAATTTCAATCGAACATATCGTTAGTAAAACTAGCCGAAGAAGCCGAAAAACTTGATTTATTTCTACCAAAAACGGTGCTTTATCAGGATAAAAACACCTGTGCTATTCGTTTTGGCTTTGGACATCTAGACAAAGAAGAAATAGAACCTGTTATTAAAAAATTGAAAAACGCTTATAACAAAGTATCTATAAAATAGATTGAAAATTCGTTTTGTGTTCTTTCCTTTCTTTGAAAAAACAAGACACATTTGTAATGATTGTAAAACAGTATTTTAAGTTCTAAAAAAAAATACTTAAAAATTTAAAGAAAAGTTATAATTTGCAATCAAATGGAAACATCTAAAACACTTACTTTTTTTACACCAAAAGCTTCTACTGGAAACGGGGCTATTTTTGTTGATGTTGGTATTTCTGCTGGCTTTCCTTCGCCTGCAGATGATTTTAGAGAAACTAGAATTTCCTTAGATGACGAATTAATCAGAAACAAAGACGCTACTTTTTTCGCAAAAGTAAAAGGGCAATCTATGATTGGTGCTGGTTTAGATGACAATGATTTGTTAGTTATTGACCGAAGTTTAGAGCCTGAAAACAATAAAATTGCTGTTTGTTTTTTAGATGGCGAGTTTACTGTAAAACGTTTACGTGTTGAAAAAAATGAAGTTTGGTTACAACCAGAAAACCCTAATTATCCGATCATAAATATCACCGAAGAGAATGATTTTATGATTTGGGGAATTGTAACTAGTGTGATTAAAAAAGTTTAAAATTATCTTTTTTTAATATTTTATTATTGTTTTTCAATAATTTTTATATATTTGCAGTGTCAAATAATAAAAACAACATTCTATGAAAACAGAAAAAATATTAAAAATAATGCACTTTCTTTCTTGGATTGTCTTTATTGGTTTATGTATAAAAACGGGCGCAATTTTAATCTCCTATTTTGTAAGTATTGGAAATTCTGAAGCTGCGCAAAATTTGTATGGTGGTTTAGATTTATCAGAATATTACAATCATAGTTTTAGACAATACACTTTTATTGTTAGTTACAAAGTCGCTTTGTTTGCTACTGAAGCTTATATTGCTTTTCTAGTCACTAAATTATTAAGTGCATTAAACTTAGAAAAACCTTTTAATTCAGAAGTTCAGAAGCTCATGCAAAGTATTAGTTATAGCATTTTTAACTTATGGGTTTTGGCAATGGTTCATAATACTCATGTTCAGTTTATAGGAATGAGACATCATTATTCTATGGATTTATTCTCTAGCGATTTTATCTTTTTAGCAGGTGTAATTTTTATTTTTGCGCAAATTGTAAAAAGAGGTATTGAAATTCAATCTGAAAACGATTTAACAATATAATATGGCAATCATAGTAAATTTAGATGTAATACTTGCCAAACGCAAAATGCGAAGTAAAGAATTGGCAGAAATAATTGGGATTACTCCTGCAAATTTATCTATCTTAAAATCGGGAAAAGCAAAAGCAATTCGTTTTTCTACCTTGGAAGTAATTTGTAAAGCCTTAAATTGCCAACCATCCGATATTTTAGAATATCAACAAGATTAATAAAATAATAAAAACACAAATTATGAAATCACTTTTTACAACATTATTATTACTTATAACATTTACTATTTCATCACAAGAAATTCCTTCGAAAATAAAGGTTGCTTTAGAAAACGATGATGTAAAAACATTAAAGAAAGCACTAACTAAAGAGAATATTAATAAATGTTATGACGCAGGAAACGAGAGCTACTCTTTTTTAATTTCAGCAATAAAATTAAATTCAAAAGAGTGTTTTAAGAAGCTTGTGAGTAAAAAAGCTGATTTAAATAAAGATTGTAATGGTCAAGCGCCAATTATCTATGCTGCAAAACACGGAAGGTTAGAAATGGCTAAAAAACTTATTGCAAAAGGAGCAAGTCTAGAAAATAAGTGGAGAGGTAGAACTGCTTTATTTTATGCTAAGAAGCACAGGCAAAAAGAAGTTTCAGATTATTTAGCGAGTTTAGAAAATTAATTCAAATTTCGCTTTTCAGCAAAAAAACGTTTTAAGAGTTGAGAACATTCGTTTTCTAAAATTCCGCTAACAGATTTTGTCTTCGGATGTAAAGTTGTTTTTAAGTTCACAAAACCTCTTTCTGGTTCAGATGCTCCATAAACAATCTTTCCGATTTGCGTCCAATAACTCGCACCGGCACACATTTGACAAGGTTCTAGTGTAACATATAACACACAATCTTTTAAATATTTTCCACCTAAAAAATCAGCTGCAGCTGTAAAAGCCTGCATCTCTGCATGTGCCGTTACATCATTTAATGTTTCTGTTAAATTATGCGCTCTCGCAATAATTTGATCTTTAAATACGACAACTGCTCCAACAGGAACTTCCCCTTTATCAAAAGCACTTTCTGCTTCCTGTAAGGCTTTTTTCATAAAATAAATATCGTCAAAAGGTTGTATCATTTTTTATAATTTAGGTTCTCTTTTTACTTTTACTCCCTTAAATACTCCAAGAATTATAAAAACATTTGCTATAATTCGTGCCCAAAAACCAAAATCATATTCATCGGAAGTTATTATGTTTGCTACGATAAGGACAAAACTTGCAATTAATATTAATAACGGAATATTTTCTCTTTTCATTACAATTATTCTTTTTGCAAAACAATATTACAAAAAGTTAAATTGTATTTTTGTAGTCGAATGAAAAATTTGTTAGACAACATATCAAATCCGAAAGATTTAAGAAAATTAAATCCGGAACAATTGCCTCAATTAGCAAAAGAATTGAGAGCATTTATTATTGATATTGTATCCACAAAAGAAGGTCATTTAGGAGCTAGTTTAGGAGTGATCGAATTAACAATAGCGCTGCATTATTTGTTTGACACACCAAACGATTTGTTAGTTTGGGATGTTGGTCATCAAGCGTATGTTCATAAAATTTTAACTGATAGAAAAGATGTTTTTCATACCAACAGACAATTCGGAGGAATTGCAGGTTTTCCGTCAAGAACAGAAAGTGAATATGATGCTTTTGGCGTTGGCCATTCATCAACCTCTATTTCTGCTGCGCTAGGAATGGCAATTGCATCTAACTTAAAAGGAAAAACAGAAAAACAACATGTTGCGGTTATTGGTGATGCTTCTATTGCAAGCGGAATGGCTTTTGAAGCCTTGAATCATGCAGGAGTTTCTAATGCAAATTTACTCATCATTTTAAATGACAATGCTATTGGTATTGATCCTTCCGTTGGTGCTTTAAAAGAGTATTTAACAAAGGTAAAAACAGATAAAAGGTTAGCCGTACAAAACAATATTATCAAAGCTTTAAATTTTGACTATTCTGGACCAATTGACGGTCATAATTTACCCAAGGTGCTATCAGAATTAGAACGTTTAAAAAGCGTAAAAGGGCCGAAATTTTTACATATAATTACGACAAAAGGAAAAGGTTTACAGCAAGCTGAAGAAGACCAAGTAACGTATCATGCTCCAGGGAAATTTGATAAAATTTCTGGTGAACGCATCAAAAAAGAGGCGAGTCCTTATACTAAATATCAAGATGTTTTTGGAAAAACTATTCTAGAATTAGCAAAACAAAATGATAAAATTGTTGGAATTACACCAGCAATGCTAACAGGTAGTTCTTTAAAGTTTATGTTCCAAGAATTCCCAAAAAGAACTTTTGATGTCGGTATCGCAGAACAACATGCTGTTACTTTGGCTGCAGGAATGGCAACACAAGGTTTAATTCCGTTTTGCAATATTTATTCTACGTTTTTACAACGTGCTTACGACCAAGTAATTCATGATGTTGCTTTGCAAAATTTACCCGTTATTTTTTGTTTAGACAGAGCTGGTTTAGTAGGTGAAGATGGCGCAACTCATCATGGTGTTTTTGATTTAGCATATCTAAGATGTATACCAAACTTAATTATTTTTGCACCAAGAAATGAAATTGAATTGCGTAATATTTTATATACAGGACAATTAGGCTTAAAAAATCCGATTGCAATTCGATACCCAAGAGGAACCGGAACTATTATTGATTGGCAACAACCTTTTGAGAAAATCGAAATTGGAAAAGGAGTTTGCTTAAAGGAAGGAAAAAATATTGCTATTTTATCCATTGGAACTATTGCTAAAAATGTTGAAGAAGCTTTAGAGTTGATTGATAAAAACTTCGACAAGCTCAGTTCAAGTTCCTTGTTTTCACATTTTGATATGCGTTTTGCAAAACCTTTGGATGTACAATTATTACATCAAATTTTTGAAGAACATCAAACCATTATCACGATTGAAGACGGAACCGTAAAAGGTGGTTTTGGTACTGCTATTTTAGAATTTGCTTCTAAAAATAATTATCCAAATGAAATTAAAACTTTAGGAATTCCGGATGAATTCATAGCACATGGCAGCGTTGTAGAACTCTACAATAAAGTTGGTTTGGATGCCATTACTTTAAAAAACACATTTGAAAACATAGTATAAAAAAAGACGCTAAAATTAGCGTCTTTTTTTAATTTTAAAACTGAGTAATAAATTACTCAATTACTATTTTACTTGAAGATTTTTTATTGTTTTCATCAACGATACTTACGATATAAACTCCAGCATTTAAATTCACTGAAACTTCTTGTTTACCATTTGATGTAAAATCTATTTCTTTCGCATATACTTGCTTTCCTGTAATACTAAAAATATTCACTTTAGCTAATCCTAATGAGCTTTCAGCTTGTAAAGTGAAGTTTCCATTAGAAATAGTAGGATATACTGTAAATGCTTTTTTATCTGTAAAAACAGCATCAACAGAAGCAACAGCATCTGTAAATTGTCCAGAGAAAATACCTCTACCATACGTTGCTGCAAAAACCATATTATCATCTCTTAAATCTAAATCAGTCACTTTTACATTAGACATTCCGTTGTAAGATTGAATCCAAATAGGAGATGCTGCAAAAAAATCTGCCGTTCTCCAAACACCTAAATCTGTACCAATAATTACTTCTTCGATTCTTAAAGGGTTTTGTAAAATTGCTTTTACAGGAATATCTGGTAAGTTTCCTTCTTTAGCAGACCAATTAGCTCCGCCATCGTTTGTGTACCAAATATTTTGAACTCCATAATTGTGCATCGTTACAAAAATCTCATCTTCGTTAGCCCCGAATTCTATATCAGAAACAGAACCTATAAAATCAGGACCTGTAATCTCTGACCAAACAGGGAATCTTTCCCTAGTTCCTTCTATTTTTATTATTTTACCATTTTTTAAACCAACAAATAAATTAGATAAACTTGTTGTGTGAGGAGAAACAGTTAAAGCAGAAGGTTCTGAATCCATTAAATCAGCAGAAGATAAATTTATTCTAGCAACCGTCCCTAATTTAATATTTTGGTACATTCTTACAATGTAATTGGTACCACTAGAATAATTAGAGTACAAAATATCGAAATTAGAATCTAAAGCTTCTTGATTGATGAAATCTCCATTAGACCCACTTTCTGAATTAATAACTCTTACATTACCAGTTGCTAAATCGTATAATTTAATATTGCCATTGTACACATAATTTGCGATACAATAAGTATCTGTACCGTCTTGGTCGAAAAAGCTGTAAGCTCCGTCACCACCTTGTCTTTCATAAAAACTATTAACTCCAGCAGTTGCATCTTCTATTAATAACGATCCATTATCTTGCGCACCTGCTAAAAAGTATTCATTACCAGAAAAAGCAGTTGTAGGCGCAACGCCAACTGTATAAAACTGCAAGGTATTATACCCTTTTTTTCTAGGGGCAATATCTACACCTCCATTATCAGAAAAATACACTCCACCATCATTAGAAAAAACAATTCTAGATGAAGTAGAGAAAGCTAGCCCGTGTTGATCTGCATGTACTTCTTGGAAACCAAAACCACCATACCAGTGAGATAATTGACCCCAAGTAGTTCCACTATCTGAAGTTTTAAATAAATCAACACCTCCAACATAGACAATAGTATCATCGTTTGGATCTACTTTTAGTAATAAATCATAAAAAGCTTGTCCTCTCGTAAAATCGGTTGCTGTAATACCATTATCAGCGTCATTTGGTAATGCTAAGGTAGCAACCGTTGTAAAATTATCAGTTGTTTTATAAATACCTACAGGTGCAGATCCAGATTGTTGAGCTAAAACATAAACAGTGTTTGCATTTTGTTTAGAACAAGCTATTTCTGTTCTAATACCGTTAGGAACAGTATGTACTAATGTAAACGTGTTTCCATCTGTAGATTGAAAAATCTTACCCCCACCAACACCAAAAGTGTTTGATTTTGTCGATACATAAATAGAATTATCTGCTGCAATTTTTATATTGTTAGGTTCTAGTTCTTCGCCAGCACTTAATACTAATTTTGAAAAATTAGAACCGTCTGTAGATTTATAGACTCCTATTTCTTCAACACCTAATATAGCTCCTGAGTAATAAGTATCTCCTGCAGCAAAAAACACTTCAGAAACACCGTTATTATTTCTTACCACTAAATCATTTATATGTTGAATCCCTGGTGAAATAGTATATCCTGAAGTGTTAGCGCCTGGTGTTAATGTTCCATTTACACCACTTCCTAATGCTGCAACAATGGTGTCTCCATCTTCCATAGAAATCATTGCAGATGGAATTGTAATATTTAATGCGTTTCCTTCTGCTTCAAAACCTAAACCGTCGCCACCCATAGGAATTGGGTCTCCAGTTACGTTATTCATTACAATAACCGCAATCGCACCTGCATCTTGTGCACGTTTTACTTTATCATCAAAATTACAAGCTCCTCTTCTTATCAGTGCAATTTTCCCATTCATTGCTGCAGCATTTACTAAAGCAGCACAACCATCATCTGTAGGTGCTTCGCCGTCGATAGCTAAAACAAAGTCGTTTGTAATAACTGTACTTAAACTCCCTCCAAAACCTGTTGTTACAATAAAGTCATATTCTCCTGCAATAGAAGAAGGGCTATTGATTGTAAAAATAGATCCTGGAGAAGTGTCTACAAAAGTATCTCCAGTAACACCTCCAAAAACATGGTTCCACGTAGCTCCTCCATCAATGGTTTTCCAAAGTCCGTTTCCAACAGCATCACCGCCTGTATAAGACTCTCCTGTACCTACATACCAAATATTAGAATTGTTTGGATCTACTGCTATAGAAGAAACCGATAAGTTTTCGGTAATTCCAACTTGAGACCAAGCTGAATTTACATCAGAAATTTTTGAGTTTTTCCATAAACCTCCACTTACACCACCAGCGTAAACGGTTTCTTGAGAAACATCATTAGGATCAAAAAGAACCACTCTTGTTCTACCACCAACATTGTCTGGACCTCTTTCTTCCCAAGCATTATCAGTAGCATCTCCTGGAGCTCTTTGTGCTAATCTTTCTGAATTTAATTCCTCTTGTAATTGTAATAATTCTCTTTTATGAGTACGCCCAGTAGCTGGGTTTATTTCATTTAAATATTCTTGTTCAAAATATGCGTTTGGCGACAAAGACAATGCTTTTCTTTCTTTTTTAGATAAATCCATTGTTTTGTTAAACGAATGATTTTTTAGAAAAGTTGCATGTTTACCTCGTAGTTCCTCTATTTCTGTTTGTTGTGTTAGAGCATTATATGCAAAAGCAATTGCTGCAAATAACACAATTGAAAGGAGTAATTTTTTCTTCATTTTCTTTTGTTTTGTTTTATTTCTAATTTATCGTTGCCAAATTTAATTAAAATTTATTTCTCTAGAATATATTTCCTGTTAATTTTTTATGCATTCTAATGGCATAACTATCTGACATACCAGCAACATAGCTGCAAATCAACATAATTCTGCTATATAAATTAGCACTTTCTATTTGATACTCTTCTGGTAATAAATTTAAGACTAACGTGTCATAATTAGATGAAGTTCCATCGAACTTATTATTTAACGAACTCACAAAAACATCTAACAAGTCTGCAATAATTCTATAACCAGCAACTTCTTTTTCTACAACCTCTTTGCTTTTGTAAATTTTATCAACACTTATTTTAATAATGTCGTTAATTTGTGCCTCGTAAGCACATTTATCTAATAAAGATTTATCAAAAGTTCCGTTTAAAATTGCTTCTTCATTTGCTAGAAAAATATCTACAGCTTCATTAATTAACACCCCAATTGCTAAGGCTCTTAAATAACTTACCCTGTCTTTTTTATAAGGCAAGGAATGATATTTTTTGCTATCAATGGTATCTTTTACCAACTTAATCATATATTCTAAAGCGAATTCTTCTTCAATTAAGCCCAAGTTTATTCCGTCTTCAAAATCAATAATTGTGTAACAAATATCATCTGCCGCTTCTACTAAATAGGCTAATGGATGTCTATAAAAAGAAACATCTTCTGTTGTCGATTTTTGCATCAAACCTAAATCTTTAGCAACATCTAAAAATTCTATTTGTTCTGATTGAAAGAACCCATATTTTTTATCTACAATATGGGTTGTTGGTTTTTTTGGTAAGCTTTCCTTCGGATATTTTAGAAAAGCACCCAACGTTGCATAAGACAATCTTAATCCTCCAGAAACCCCTTCTCTGGTTTCTGTTAAAATTTTAAATCCGTTTGCATTCCCTTCAAAATCTATTAAATCTTGATATTCTTTTGCAGATAATTGTTCTTTATATTTTGCTCCTTTTCCTGATTTAAAATACTCCCCAATTGCTTTTTCTCCTGAATGCCCAAAAGGCGGATTTCCAATATCGTGGGTTACAGATGCTGCTGCTACAATAGCGCCAAAATCGTTAAAAGTGTATCCTAATTCTTGTAATTCCGGATGACGTTCTAACAAGACTTTACCCACTCTTCTACCCAAAGTTCTACCCACAACAGATACTTCTAAACTGTGTGTTAAACGTGTATGTACAAAGTCGGTTTCTGATAACGGAATTACCTGTGTTTTGTCTTGTAAACTTCTAAATGCTGATGAAAATATGATTCTATCAAAATCCACATCAAAACCTAAACGTGTTTCGTCTTGTGCTGCTCTTGGTCGTATTTGTGTATCGCCAAAGCGTTTTAAAGAAAGGAGTTGTATCCAGTTCATGGTTGTTTTTATTTAATGATAAGATTCCTGCCTGCGCAGGAATGACAGAAAGAACGAAAATACAAAAAAAGAGAAGCCTTTCGACTTCTCTTTCAACTCTTTATTAATTAATTTAAACGATTACCCTTCGCAACTTGCGCAGTCTTTCTTTTGTTTAAATTTTTGTGCTGCATTCATACTGTGTTGGTAATACATCGATTTTACACCTAATTTCCATGCAGTAATATATACATCATTTACATCTTTAATTGGCATATCTGGGTGTACCATAATATTTATAGATTGTCCTTGATCTATATGGTTTTGTCTATTTGCCGCTTGGTAAACAATTACTTTTTGATCTATTTCTGAATAGGTTTTAAACACATCTTTCTCTGCTTCTGTTAAAATATTTAAATGTTGTACAGAACCATCATTGTCTCTAATACTTTTCCAAACATCTGAAGTACTTTGACCTTTTTCTTCTAATAATTTTTCTAAAATCGGATTTCTAATTGTCGTTTTTATCTTCGCAATATCTTTTACATAAATATTAGACCAAATTGGTTCAATACCTTGTGATACTTGTCCTAAAATAAATGCAGACGATGTCGTTGGTGCTATTGCGTTTAAAGTTGTGTTACGTCTTCCGTATCCTTTTAACACTGCTGGTTCACCATACATTTTAGCCATTTCTTCGGATGCTTTGTATGATTTCTCTTTAATAACCTTAAAGATTTCACTATTTAAAGTATATGCTTCTGGGCTATCAAATGCTAACATTTTAGATTGTAATAATGAATGCCAACCTAAAGCACCTAAACCTAAAGCTCTATTCTCTTTTGCAAATTTATAGGCTTTTTCCATAAAACGAAACGTAAACTGATCGTCTCTATCTGATGAATCTTTATATACTTCTAATTTATTGATAAATTCTTGCATTACTGCATCTAAAAAGAAAGCAAGTGTTTCTACAGCATCTGTATCTTTCCACTCTTCATAATGCACTAAATTAACAGATGATAAACAACAAACAAAAGACCAGTCTTCATTAGAAGGTAACATTATTTCTGTACATAAATTACTTGCGTAAATTTCATGATTTTTGTCTTTGTAAACATCTACCGTTCCATTATTTGCATTGTCTCTAAAAAGAATATATGGATATCCTATTTCTCCTCTTCTTTGTAATATTTTTGCCCAAATACTTCTTTTTTCTACATCGCCATCAATCATTGCTTGCATCCACTCGTCACTTACTGTAACACCGTGCGTCAATTCTTGTATTGGGTTTCCTTCTGTACCTATTTCTAAAAATTCTTTAATATCTTCATGATCTACTGGTAAATATGGAGAGAATCGTCCACGTCTAACCGAACCCTGACTTACAACATCAACCATTTTCTCAAACAACTGCATAATATGTACTGACCCAGATGACGAACCATTATTTTTAACATCCGCGCCTCTTTTACGTAATTTACCAAAATAACCAGAAGTACCACCTCCTAATTTAGACATCATACCAACTTCTGATTGTGAGAATAAAATATCTCCCATATCATCTGCTACATGCGAACCAAAACAACTAATTGGCAAACCTCTTTTCTTTCCGAAATTAGACCAAACTGGCGATGCTAAAGAATAATAACCCGCTGCCATGTATTTGTAAAACTTGTCAGAAAAACCATCAATTTTTAAAATACCTTCTGCATTATCTGCTATTTCACGTATTCGTTCTTCTGGTGTTGTTTTTCCTGTTAAATACCCTGACTCTAAAAATTTACGACTATTTTCTGTTAGCCATGTAATTTCAGGTTCATTTGTGTTTTTCAGCATTTTCTCTCTAGCGGCATTTCTTGCTTGAATTAATTTTTCGTGATCAGTAAGTTCTGTCGTTGTTGAGGTCTTTTGGTTGTTGAGGTTCATAATTTAAAATAAGTCGTCGCTGGTTATACTTTTAGTTCTTTTGCTATAATTGATAGATCTCTTTACGAAAAAATCACCATGTTTGGTTCCTATGATTTCATCATCAAACCAATCTGTTTTAGATAATAATACTTGATCTACTTCAAATATTTTTGTAATCCCTATACTTTCTAAAGAATTATTAAACCTGTTCTTAATAAATTCTTTAATTACACTTTTAGGTAAAAAATCTAATTCTCCTTTTTCAAAAATCCAATCAATTAGTTTGCTTTCAGACTCAAAAGCTTCTTTACAAGTCTCTTGTACTGTTAAACTATGGTTTTCATCAAACCACTCTGGATTTTCTTCTTTAATAATTTTAATAAGATCTATACCAAAATCTCCGTGAATCTGCTCTTCTTTAGAAGTAGCTTCTACCACATTAGAAATTCCTTTTAACACATTTTTATGCTTATTAAAAGCCATTATAATAAGGAACTGAGAAAATAAAGATACGTGCTCTATAAATAAAGAGAATAAAATAATAGATTCTGAAAACTCTTTATTGTCTTCACTATTTACGTTTTTTAATGCCGCCTCTAAGTAATTAACACGTTTCATAATTACAGGGTTTTTCTTTAAGTTTTTAAACTCATTATTTAACCCTAAAACTTCTAATAAATGTGAATATGCATCATGATGACGTACTTCACTTTCTGCAAATGTAGAACCAACCGAACCAATTTCTGGCTTTGGCATTTTTTTATAAATGTCTCCCCAAAAAGTTTTAACAGCTACTTCTATTTGAGAAATTGCCAACATGGTGTTTTTTATAGCATTTTTCTCTACCTCTGTAAGAGAGGTCTTAAAATCCTGTATATCACTTGTGTAATTAAACTCTGTATGAATCCAATAAGAATGCCTAATAGCATCTACATATTCGTTTAAAGCAGGATAATCATAAGGTTTTAAATTTATTCTTTTCTCAAAAATATTACTTTTCCTACTTCTTGTTTGCTCGTCTCTATATAAAATATAAGCCTTTGCAACATCGTGAAAAGGACTATCCATTAATTTATATTCAACAATGTCTTGAACTTGTTCTACTGTAGGTGTATAATTAGGTTCATTTAACTTTCTTTCTAATAAAGTACCGTTTACAATCTTCGAAATCGCAATAGCATCTTCTCTAGTACCGTTATTTACGGTAAGCATTGCTTTTTCAATAGCATTAATAATATTTTCTAACTCAAAAGTGGTGATTTCAGAGTCTCTTTTTATGATATGGGTGATTTTCACAGTAAATTGTTGTTATTTGAAAGTTAATTCATCGTTAAAACGACTTCTACAAAGATTCACTTTTTTGTTTCAAAATGAAAGTTATACTTATTCACAAAACCTTGAAGTTTTTAACAAAATAGCATTTTTTTTCACTTTTACACATTTTTTGCGATATCCTCAATTATCTGATAATCAGATAAATAAAACATTAAAAAAACTTAAAACCCTAATTCTATTGACTTTCCCTAAAAATTCTTTTTTATCTCTATTATGAATTGTTTTTAAAAAAAAATGTTCTCTCTTTTATCTATACCTCATCTTTAAATAACATTTTTAATTCAAAATAATCAAAAATGTTATTGTGATACATTATATATTGTATCTTTGCATCATTATTAACATATATATTATATTATTTTGAAAAAAGGAACAGTAAAATTCTTCAACGAATCTAAAGGATTCGGATTTGTAACAGAAGATGAATCAAATACAGAGTATTTCTTACATGTATCAGGATTAATTGACGAAGTTAGAGAAGGCGACGCAGTAGAGTTTGACCTTAAAGAAGGTAGAAAAGGTTTAAATGCAGTAGACGTTAGAGTTATCTAATAACTATTTTTTAAATTTTTTACAAAACAGAAGATCGTCTAAAATATTTTAGACGATTTTTTTTTGCCTTATTTTTTCAAAAATATTTAACTTCTGATGAAAAGTAGATTTCCGAAAATTGTACAAATTGCAATTATTTCTGTGTATTTAATTTTTTTAGCAGGCGCTGTTGTTAGAATGACTGGTTCTGGAATGGGATGTCCTGATTGGCCAAAGTGTTTTGGCTACTACATTCCACCAACTTCTGAAGAACAAATTACCTGGAAACCAAATAGTGAGTATAAAGAAGGTTTTATAATTATTAAAGACGAAGTTTTATTTGTTGCTGAAAATGATATTAAAACTGCATCGGAATTCAATAAAAATAATTGGAAAAACTACACAAAACACGATTACGCCAAGTTTAATAAATTTCATACTTGGACTGAATATATAAATAGACTGACTTCTGTTTTATCAGGTTTCGTTTTCTTATTCCTACTTTACGGAGCAGTTAAGTTCTGGAAAACAAAAAAATCAATTCCTTTATTAGCTTTTGCAGCTTTCTTTTTAATGCTCGTTGAAGCTGCCATGGGTAAAATGGTCGTGGATACCAATTTAAAACCAGGAATGATTACCATACACATGGTTCTTGGGTTGGTTATTATTGCGCTCTTACTACAGTTAAAGTTTATTGTTTCTGAGGGTAAAAAGAAGTATAATTACAATTCAATCTTTAATAAATTACTACTTGTTTCTGTCGTCTTTTCTTTGATTCAGATTGCAATGGGAACTCAAGTAAGACAATTTATAGACGAACAAGTAAAACTTTTTGGTTTTGAAAACAAAGACTATAGTTTAATGAATCCGAGTTTTAAATTCTACTTTCATAGATCGTTTACAATTGCGATTGTATTGGTAAACCTAGGATTGTTTTATCTAAATCAAATAAAAAACTTAGGCTATAAATTAGTGAATTGGATTGTGTTTTTAATCTTCCTAGAAACCATCACAGGTATTTTAATGTATTATGCGGAATTTCCTTTAGGAACACAGGCGATACACTTATTATCTGGCGCTATTTTATTTGGATTGCAATTTTATTTATGGCTGCAAAGTCGCTTTGCGAAGTAGGCAGTGTTCAGCAGTAGTCTGCAGACTCTATTTGCGCAACAGTAAGAAACTGAAAACTGCAACTGTAAACTGAATACTAAAATTACGGATGTGCATTTACCCAAACTTCGCCATCTGAAAAATGTTCTTTTTTCCAAATAGGAACTGTTTCTTTTAACGTATCTATCGCAAATTCACAGGCCTCAAAAGCTGCTTTTCTATGTTTTGATGAAGTGGTAATAATTACAGGAATATCACCAATTTGCAACATTCCTTCTGCGTGATGAATGGCTATTTTTTTGATGTCAAATTTTTCTAAAGCCAAATCTGCAATTTTTTGCATTTCCTTAATTGCCATTGGCCTGTAGGTCGAAAAATCTAATTGAGTAACCTCTTTACCTTGCGTATCATTTCGAACTGTACCAATAAATGCAGAAATTCCACCACAAGAAGCATCCTCTACAAAACGGTAACATTCTTGTAAATCTAATTTCTCTGATGTGATTTTTATTAAAGTTCTTTTCATTGATGAACAAAAATAGGAAAACAAAATTGTATTTTTACAACTAATTATTTATAGATACAAATTTTCACAAATCAAATATTTGAAACTTATTAAAATGAAAAATATTTTTAGAATTATCAGTTTTTTAGAAGGAGTATCTTACTTATTACTACTATTTATTGCAACCCCAATTAAACATTTTTTGGAAGATGCTTCTTACGTAAAGATGCTAGGAATGCCTCATGGAATTCTTTTTATGATATACGTTGTTTTGGCGATTATGCTCAAAAAAGAAATGAACTGGAACGCTAAAAATTTAGGAATTGTTTTAGTTGCCTCTATTTTACCTTTTGGAACTTTTTATATTGATAAGAAGTATTTTAGGTAGTTTTTAACCTCCACTAACAGGTGGAATTACAGCAACTACATCATTTTTCTCTAAAACTAAATCATCCGCTGCATAGCTCTCATTTACTGCAATTGCATAAGAATCTAAATTTTGTAATTGAGGATAATTTTTCTTTAACAAACTTTTAAAGTCAAGAACTGTTGAAGCTTCAGAAAGCGCTAAGTCTATATTTGAAGCGCCCACTAAGTCTGTTGTAATCCCGAAAAAGAGTGTTTTTATTTTCATGAGTAACAAAGATAAAAAGTATTAGTTTAATATTTTAAATCTGAACAAGAATCCATCATTTTTAATTCCTGCATGAAAAGATTTTACATAATCAATTCTTAAAAAACGCCATTTACCAAAACCTATATTATCAAATCCTACAGAATATTCTGTGTATGGTTTAGTCTCTGCCATAAACAAACTTTTTGCGCCTCCAACTAAATGGAAATTCAGTTTATTAATTAACGGAATTTTACCCAAAAATGCGCCTTTAAAATTATGTTCGATATGTGCTTCTGCATATTTATCATTCGTATAAAATTGGTAATACGGTAACAACCCAAAACTATTTAATTGATTGTCTGTGATAAAAAACAATTGGTTTCCATTGGCTTGTAAATTATCCATAAAAGCAATACTTTTCCTTTTCAAGAACATTCCTCCTCTAATATTGTAGGCTAAGTTTCCATAATTTCCTGTCGCTATATTTTGTTTTATGTTCGCTACAAATACATCAGAATTTAATTCAGAATTTGAGGCTCCGAAATTTTTTCTATACATTAAATTCAACGTTGGATATTTGGGATTGCCAACATTAAACTTCCGATTAGGATATGATAAATATTTTTGATTGAAAACAAAAGTTGCACCCACTTTTAAAGAAGCAATTTTGTGTTCTGAAAATACCGTATTCGTGTAATTTGTTGGATCTAAAGGATTATTAGACGTATAAGGTTCCGTTTCACTTTGACGCGCAAAAGAATAATTACTGGTATTAAAAAGTGGTTTTCTATTCGCATATTCTAAAGATGACGAAAAATAGATACCGTTTTTAATTTCTTCAGAATAACTGATTTCTGCGAATTCCTTTTCATAAATTTTCATGTGATTTTCTCTCCTTAATAAAGAACGAATCATATTGTCTAATTTAGAAATTGGTTGCTTTCCATTAAACTGAACCGTTTTTACACCTCCGGAAATAGCCATTTTTGGTCTAGAAATATTATTCCATTTTTTATTAAAAGAGAACGTTGGTCTTACTTTTTTATCAGAAAAACCATAAGCAACATTAACACCTGCATTCCACCAAGCTCCTTTTTTATTCAACGTTTTAAAATAACTTGCGCCTACAGAAGTATTAAAACCTTGCACTGTATTAAATCCTAAATCGCCTATAAAACCGTTATAAGACAAAGACCATTTTTCATGAGAATTTCGATACGTATACCCTGTAACCGGAGAAAGAAAACTAAATTTATTTTGCTTTTTATCTACAGAGTCTAAATATTTTTTAGATTTCCGCATCACCTTAATACTGTCTTTAATTTTGTAATCATTTACCTCTTCCGTGGTTAAAGGAACAGATCTTAAGCTCGTCCAATAAGAAGCGTCTTTTTCTGTAGCTTCTTTCTCAAAAGTTAACACTTCGTTTGTAAATGTTTTATCCGTGAAATTGGGTGTGAAATTATAATTAGAAAAGGCAGCAGAAAATCGTCCATCAAACTTAAATCCGAATGCATTTACTTTAAAATCGATACTTTGACTAATTAAAACCCAAGCATCATTTTTATCAGAATAATTATAGTTTTGCTTCAGTTTTAAAACATCAACCACAGGTATATTTACTTGTGCTCCAGTAACTGAAACATCTGCACCATACAACGCCCAATCATCTTCTACAATATATAAAGAACCGCTAAAAACACGATCGTTTTTACGTTTCGGAATGATGTTTATTTTATTGATCAGGTTTCCGTTTTTATCATAAAAAGTTCCTTCTAATTTAAATTTATAGTAGCTAAAAGCGTTGGTAGAAATTGGCGAAATCAAATCATTCCCAAACTCAACACTATTTTCATAAAAGTTGATATTTGCATCTTCTGCCCTATTAAAACTGATGCCATTATCTTGCCCACTGACTTTAGAAGCAATAATATTTTCTTTAAAATTTTTAGGTTTCTTCTGAAATTTAATCTCAGACATCGTTTCAGAAAGGTAAACAATTCCGCTTCTTGTAGAGTCTAATCCTCCGCCAAAATCACCTAAAGTCTGACCTAAAAACTTCTTTGGAGCATCTTTAATCCGATACAAACCACGTGAATAAAATTGAGCTGTATAATTTGCAAACTTATCTGTATTCTTCTCTTTATTCGCAATTACATTTCTAATAATCCGATTCGCAGGGTTGTCTTTTGTCGAGATTAAAATCTCACTTAACGCCACACTTTCTTCCTCTAATTCCACATTCAATTCAAAAGGAAAAGAAGTAATATCTACCTCCTTTTTTAGCGTTTTAAATCCTAAAAACTGAAAAACAATCGTATATTTTCCTTTCTTCCTGAGTTCTAAAGCATATTCTCCATTATCATTAGATGTCGTTCCTGTAACTGTTTTACTTAAATAAACACTCACTAATGAAAGAGGATTCTTTTTAGTATCTGTAATTTTTCCTTTTACTTGCGCAACAAAAGTTGATGAAACAAAAAGAAAAAATAGCATCGTAATTTTTTTCATGACTAGTTTTAGTTAACAGACGCAAACATAAAGTTTATGTTACAAGAAAAAGTTTAAATTTTGTTAAACAACCTTTAAATAAAACAAAAAAGTAAAAGCGTGTTTGAAATTCTAATTTACGAAGAAATACAATACTTCCTTAGACCATAAAAAAGAAATGCTAGAAACATCAAAATAAAATAAGTAAAAAATCAACCCAAAAAAGGGCAAAAATTACTGATATAAAGAGAAATACGCAATCCTTAAAAGATTAAAAACTTCCCTTGCTCTTTCACTGAAAAGCATATATTTGTATGCCTAATAAGTAAACAACTATTTTATGAGCGATTCTAGAAAAAGACACGAAGCTTTATTGTATCACGCAAAGCCAAAGCCCGGAAAAATTGAGGTTGTTCCTACTAAAAAATATGCTACTCAACATGATTTAGCACTTGCTTATTCCCCCGGAGTTGCAGAGCCTTGTTTAGAGATTGCCAAAAACAAAGAAAACGTTTACAAATATACTGCTAAAGGAAATTTAGTTGCCGTAATTACAAACGGAACAGCTGTTTTAGGTTTGGGTGATATTGGCCCAGAAGCCTCAAAACCAGTAATGGAAGGAAAAGGATTACTTTTTAAAATATTTGCTGATATTGATGTTTTTGATATTGAAGTTGATGCAACGGATGTAGAGCTTTTTATACAAACCGTAAAAGCAATTGCGCCTACATTTGGAGGAATTAATTTAGAAGATATCAAAGCTCCTGAAGCTTTTGAAATAGAAAGAAGATTAAAAGAGGAATTAGATATTCCGGTAATGCACGATGATCAACACGGAACAGCAATTATTTCTGGTGCCGCTTTAAAAAACGCTATTGAGATTACAGAGAAAGATATTTCTACTGTAAAAATTGTAGTAAACGGCGCAGGTGCTGCTGCAATTTCTTGCACACGCTTGTACGTGAAATTAGGGGCAAGAAAAGAAAATATTGTAATGTGTGATAGCAAAGGTGTTATCCGAAAAGATAGAGAAAACTTAACGTCACAAAAGGCAGAATTTGCCACTGACCAAGATCTGAGTACACTTGATGAAGCAATGCAAAATGCAGATGTTTTTATCGGACTTTCTACGGGAAATGTAGTTACTCCAGAAATGCTATTATCGATGGCAAAAGATCCCATTGTTTTTGCAATGGCAAACCCTATTGCTGAAATAGATTACGATGTAGCAGTTGCTACAAGAAAAGATATTATTATGGCTACGGGTAGATCAGACCATCCTAACCAAGTAAATAATGTTCTTGGATTTCCTTTTATTTTTAGAGGTGCTTTAGATGTTAGAGCCACCAAAATTAATGAAGAAATGAAAATGGCTGCCGTACATGCTTTAGCGGATTTAGCTAAGAAATCTGTACCAGAACAAGTAAATATTGTATATGATGAAGTAAGCCTATCTTTTGGTAGAGAATACATCATTCCAAAACCATTTGATCCAAGATTAATTTATGAAATTCCGCCAGCAATTGCAAAAGCAGCAATGGATTCTGGAGTTGCTTTAGAACCAATTTCTGATTGGGATAAGTACCGAGAAGAATTAATGGAAAGATCTGGTTCTGGAAGCAAAGAAATTAGAATGATTCACAACAGAGCTAAAAGCAATTTAAAACGAATTGTTTTTGCTGAAGCGGATCATTTAGATGTTTTAAAAGCAGCACAAAGAGTGCATGAAGAAAAACTTGGAAAACCTATTTTATTAGGTAGAAAAGATTTGATTTTAGCGTTAAAAGAAGAAATTGGCTTTACTGCTAATGTGCCAATTTTTGATCCAAAAACAGATGAAGAAAAAGAACGCAGACATCGTTTTGGAGAAGCTTATTGGACAAGAAGACAACGTAAAGGAAGGACTTTATCTGAAGCAAAAAAATTAATGCGTGAGCGTAATTATTTTGGAGCAATGATGGTCAATGAAAATGAAGCTGATGCTTTGGTTACTGGTTATTCTAGACCTTACCCAACTGTGGTAAAACCAATACTTGAGTTAATTGAAAAAGAAAAAGGCATTTCTAAAATTGCAGCTTGTAATTTAATGTTGACCAAACAAGGTCCATTATTTTTAGCAGATACAACGATCAATATCAATCCTTCAGCAAAAGATTTGGTAAAGATTACTCAAATGACGTCAAACTTGGTGAAAATGTTTGGTATGAAACCAAATGTAGCCATGTTGTCTTTTTCTAATTTTGGTTCTTCAAATACAGAGACCTCAAAAAAAATTAGAGAAGCGGTTACTTTTATTCATCGCAATTATCCTGATGTAATTGTCGATGGAGAAATACAAGCAGATTTTGCATTGAATCCAGAAATGCTCGCAAAAGAATTTCCGTTTTCTAAATTGAATGGTAAAAAAGTTAATGTTTTAATTTTTCCGAATTTAGAATCTGCAAATATTACTTATAAACTATTAAAACAAGTGCAAGGCGCAGAATCTATTGGGCCTGTAATTTTAGGTTTAAGCAAAGCAGTACATGTTTTTCAATTAGGTGCAAGTGTAGATGAAATGGTAAATATGTCAGCTTTAGCATGTGTTGATGCTCAGCAAAGAGAAAAGAACAAATAATTTATTACATTAGAGCCTTAAAAAAAACTATGATTACACAGGTTAGAGGAAGATTAGTAGAAAAAAGCCCAACAGAAGTTGTTGTCGATTGCAATGGTGTTGGTTATTTATTACATATTTCTTTAAATACTTTTTCTAGTCTGCCAGATAGTGAGAACGTAATTTTATACACGCATTTATCTATAAGAGAAGATGCACACACCCTTTTTGGCTTTATCAATAAAACAGAAAGAGAAATTTTTAAATTATTGATTTCTGTTTCTGGCGTTGGTCCGAGTATTGCAAGAACAATGCTTTCATCGATGACATCCGAAGAAATACAAAACGCAATTGCTACAGAAAATGTAACGCTAATTCAATCTGTAAAAGGAATTGGATTAAAAACGGCACAAAGAGTAATTGTAGATTTAAAAGATAAAATTTTAAAAACGTTTGATATTGATGAACTTTCCATAAACTCAAGCAATACGAACAAAGATGAAGCGTTATCTGCTTTAGAGGTTTTAGGCTTTAATAGAAAACAATCTGAAAAAGTTGTAAGTGCTGTTTTAAAAGTAAACCAGGAAGCTTCTGTAGAACAAATTATTAAATCAGCTTTAAAAAATTTATAATCAATTGATCAGATTATTAAAAAACATCTTTTTATTAGTCCTTTTTACTTTTACAGTAAACTTATCGTCATACGCACAAACGAACAGTAGTCAAGATTCAACGAACGTAAAAAAAGACAGCTTACAATTAAGATACAATTTTAATCATACGCAAAGAGGAGGTCTTTTTTTAGATGATTTAGCTGAAAAAGAAATTATTTTTGATAGAGAATTAAACAGGTATGTAATTTTAGAAAAGATTGGTAAATACCATACAAAAACGCCAATTTTCTTAACTCAAAAAGAATATCAGCAATATCGTTTAAAACGAGATATGTTGGATTATTTTAAAGCGAAGGTAAGTGCAACGAATAGTAAAAAGAAAGGTTCTGCAGCTGCACAAAAAGACTTACTACCAACGTATTATGTAAACTCAAAGTTTTTTGAATCAATTTTTGGAGGAAACACTGTTAAAGTTACACCTACAGGAAGCTTAAATTTAAAACTTGGTTTTATTTATCAAAATACAGATAACCCTCAAATATCCGAAGAAAACAGAAGTAGTTTTACATTCGATTTTGATCAACAAATTAACGCAAGTATCCGTGCAAAAGTTGGTGAACGTTTAGAGTTTACTGCAAATTATGACACACAATCTACTTTCGATTTTCAAAATCTTGTAAAGATCAATTATACTCCGACAGAAGATGACATCTTACAAGGTATTGAAGTTGGTAATGTAGCAATGCCAATTAAAAACTCTTTAATAAATGGTGCTCAAAGTTTATTTGGTGTAAAAACGCAATTGAAATTTGGGAATACAAATATTACAGCTGTGTTCTCTCAACAAAATTCTGAAAGTAAAACGATCGTTGCAGAAGCAGGTGCTTCTATTCAAGAGTTTGAGTTAAGAACTACAGATTATGATAATGACAGACACTTTTTCTTGTCTCAATTTTTTATAGATAATTATGCGAATTCTTTAAAAAACTACCCTTTAATAAGTAGTCAAGTTAATATTACAAGAATAGAAGTTTGGGTAACGAACAGAAATGGAAGTACCGAAGATTTTAGGAGTATTGTTGCTTTCGCGGATATTGGAGAATCTAATAATAGTAATAGTACCTACAAAAATCTTGTAAATGATAATGGGACTGTACAAAGTACAAATCCTGTAAGTGTAAATGTTAACTTAAACAATATTCCAACCACAATAAATCTACCTCAAAACAATGCTAACAATATTTATAGCACGAATGTTTTAGCCGGAATTAGAGATGTTTCTACGATTGACAATACATTAAATGGCACCTTTCAAATGGAGCAAGGAACAGATTATTCTATCCTTGAAAATGCGAGAAAGCTAGATTTAAATGAATACAATTTAAACCCACAATTAGGGTATATTTCTTTAAACAGAAGATTAAATGATGGTGAAGTTTTAGCCGTTGCTTACGAATATACAGTTGCAGGTACTGTAAATGGAAGTACTGAAAAATCGTTTAAAGTGGGTGAATTTTCGAATGACGGAATTCAAGCTCCACAAAATTTAGCCGTAAAATTATTACGTAGTGAAATATTAACGACCAAAAGAGACGATGGAGCTGGTGGAGAAGAATCTTTTCCTACTTGGCGTTTAATGATGAAGAATGTGTATGCTTTAGGTGCGTATCCATTAACACAAGATGGTTTTCGTTTCGAAATTCAGTATCGAGATGATGCTACTGGTATCCCTTCAAATGTATTGCAAAATGCACAAACTACAGACATTGCGAATACGCCTTTAATTCAGGTTTTAAAATTAGATCAGTTAGACCAAAGTCAGTTTAGAACTGCAGATGGTTTCTTTGATTATGTGGAAGGCATTACCGTAAACTCTCAAAATGGATATGTTATTTTCCCAGATCCAGAACCTTTTGGAAATGGGTTAGCAAACAAATTGACAAACACAGTAGATGAAAGCTATTTGTTTAAAGAGCTGTATTTAAATACCAAAATCAACATTCAAAACAACTTTCAGAATAAAGATAAGTATTTCTTAAAAGGATATTTTAAATCAGAAAATTCTGGGGGAATTCCTATTGGAGCTTTCAATGTTCCTAGAGGTTCTGTAAAAGTGAGTGCTGGTGGAAGACAATTGGTCGAAGGTGTCGATTTCGTGGTCGATTATCAATTAGGAAGAGTACAAATTATAGACCCAGGTTTACAAGCTTCTGGAAGTCCAATAAGCGTATCAACAGAAAATAATTCGGTATTTAATCAACAAAGAAAAACCTTTATGGGTGTTGATGTTGAACACAAGTTTTCTGAGGATTTTGTGATTGGTGCAACTATTTTAAATATAAATGAAAGACCCATAACTCCTAAAGTTAATTTTGGTGCTGAACCGATAGACAATACCATGTTTGGTGTAAATATCGATTATGCTACGGAAGTTCCTTATTTTACAAAACTAGCCAACAAATTACCTTTTGTAGACACAGATGTCGTTTCTAATTTATCGGTTAGAGCAGACATGGCGTATTTATTACCAGGCACTCCAAGTGGAATCGACGTAGCCGGTGCTGCGACTTCTTATATAGATGATTTTGAAGCATCACAAATACCGATAAGTTTATTATCTCCTTTAGATTGGTACGAAGCAAGTACACCAAAATACTTTAATGGTTTCAACGGAGATCAAAATGATTTGTCCTACAATTACAAAAGAGGAAAATTAGCTTGGTATAACGTAGATCAAATTTTTTACGGAATTGGACAAAAACCGGCAAGTATTGATGCTAATGAATTATCGAGAGCAGAAACAAGACAGATTAATTACAGAGAATTATTCCCAAATGTACAGTTAGATATTACTCAGAATTCTTTAGTAAGAACATTAGATTTAGCCTATTTCCCAGAAGAAAGAGGTTCTTATAATTTTAACCCAAATGCAAGTGTTGTTGAAGGAAATGTAGTATTACCAGATCCTGAAACAAACTGGGGTGGAGTTATGCGCCCTTTAAATACCAATAATTTTGACCAAGCCAATGTTGAATATATTCAGTTTTGGATTATGGATCCTTATCAAAATTATTCCATTACAAATGCAGAAGGGTTACCACAAGGCATCAATCCTGCAGATTTAACAAATCAGGTTGGAGATTTATACATCAATTTAGGAAACATTTCTGAAGATATTGTAAAGGACAATCGCAAAATGTTCGAAAATGGTTTACCAGAAGACGGTTTAAAAGTTGATGGCACTAACGTTAACAGAACTACTTGGGGAGATGTACCAAGAAACCCATCAATTATTTATGCATTTAGTGAAGAAAATGGTGCAAGAACAAACCAAGATGTTGGTTTTGATGGTTTGAATGATACAGAAGAAAAAGCATTAGCAGATATTGGCGCTTATAGCAATTTAATAGATCCTGCAGCAGATAACTTCCAATTTTTTAGAGGAACACAATTAGATGCGATTGATGCGTCTATTATAAAGAGATATAAAAACTACAACAATACACAGGGCAACTCGCCAACGTTAGATCAATCGCCAGAATCATATCCAACCTCTTCAACAACATATCCAGATGTAGAAGACATCAACAGAGATCAAACGATGAATACTGTTGAAAGTTATTATGAGTATAAAATTTCTATGAATCAGGCAGATTTAGTAAAAGGTAGAAATTTTATTGTTGATGAAAAAACAACTTCTGTTACTTTAGAAAACGGGAATGCACAACAAACAAAATGGTATCAATTTAGAGTACCAATTAGAAATGGAGTCCCAATAAATGGAATTTCAAATTTTAACAGCATTCGTTTTATAAGAATGTTTTTAACTGAATTTAAGATGCCTGTCGTTCTTCGATTTGGTGAGCTAGATTTGGTACGTGGAGATTGGAGACGTTATACAAAAACGATAGATCCAACAATTGATCCTGATAGAGAATTAACGCAAGCTGAATTAGAAGATTTTGAAGTTGGTGTTGTTAGTATCGAACAAAATAATGGAAGCTACATTCAACCTCCAGGAATTGAAAGAGAGCGTTTACAAGGTAGCACAAGTGTACAATTGCAAAATGAACAATCTGTAACCTTAAAAGTGAACAATTTAGAGTCTTATCAGACGAGGGCTATTTATAAAAATATAAGTATCGATTTAAGACGTTTTAAAAACTTGAAAATGTTTATGCATTTACAAGAAAACGAAGGAGCAGGAACTGTCAGTGATGATGACTTTTCTGCAGTGATTCGATTAGGGACAGATTTAAATGATAATTTTTATCAAATAGAAGTTCCTTTAAAAGTATCAACAAGCGGAACTTCTGCATTCGATATTTGGCCAGAAGCAAATAATCTAGATGCTATTTTAGAATCCTTTGGAAAACTAAAAGTAGAAAGAGATGGTTTAGGCTTGATGGTGAATAATATGTATCCCGCTGAAAATTCAACTGATATTCCTGAATTTAAAATTCGAGTAAAAGGAAACCCTACACTCGCACAATTAAGAACCATAACTTTAGGAATCCGAAACAATACGACGTCAAATAAAAGTGGTGAAATTTGGTTTAATGAATTGCGTTCCGCAGGTTTTGACAATCAAGGTGGTTGGGCTGCAGTGATGAATGCCGATGCAAATTTTGCGGATGTTGCGAATGTATCTCTTTCTGGAAGTATAAAAACAATTGGTTTTGGTGATGTAGAAGACAGAGTAAATCAACGTAGTTTAGACGAAACCAAACAATATGATGTTTCTACAACCATTAATTTAGGTAAAGTTTTAACACCTAAGAAATGGGGTATTCAATTACCAATGAGTTACAGTGTGGGTGAAAAATTCATTGATCCAAAATTTGACCCTCAATACCAAGATGTTACATTAAGTGATGCGCTTGCACAAAATCCGAAAAGTGAGTTCTCTCGAGATTACACAAAAAGAACCAGCATTAGTTTTATCAATGTAAAAAAGAACAGAAACCCAAATTCTACAAAAAAACCAAGTTTTTACGATGTAGAAAATTTAGCAGTTTCTTATTCTCATAATAAAGAATTTCATAGAGATTACAATATCGAAAAGTATATTAATGAAAGTGTATCAGCTTCTGCTGCTTATAATTTCAGCTTCGATTCTAAGCCTATTGAATTCTTTAAAAATTCAAATAAATTAAAAAGCAAACATTGGAAGTTTATCAAAGACTTCAACTTTAATCCTATACCAAAAACCTTCGCTTTAAACTCTAGAATTAATAGAAATTACAACGAACAACAATCAAGGAATTTAGTAGAAGGTTTATCTGCGCAACCAGAATTAAAACAACGTAGATTTTTATTTGATTGGGATTATACCATTGGTTTTGATTTAACAAAATCGATACAATTAAACTTTAATGCTACCAATAGTTACATTTATGATGCTTTTGGAAACGGAGAAGATTTACAAATTTTTGATGATTTCTTTAACACAGGAAGACCAAATCACTATCATCAAAAACTAAATACAACTTACAATTTACCATTAAGTAAGTTTCCGGTTTTAAGTTTCATGAAAGCAGATTATGCGTATACCGCAGATTTTGATTGGCAAGTATCATCACAAGACAATACGATTGTTGAACAAATTGGGAATGTAATTCAGAATGCAAATACACATAATATAAACACGACACTTTCTTTTGAAAAGCTTTATAAGAAAATTGGTTTTGAAAAACTATTATTGTCAAAAACACAGCGTAAAAACGCAAGAGGAAAAAATACAGCAAGAATAAAACTAAAGAAAAATTTACCTCTTGGAAAGAAAATTTTAAAAGCAACTTGGGGTATTGTTACCGCAGTAAAACAAGGTAAAATAAGTTATACAGAAAACAATGGCCAATTTTTACAAGGTTATACCGAAGATATTGGCTTTTTAGGAGGCGCACCAACCTCATTCGCTTTTGGGAGTCAAGTAGATATTAGAAACAAAGCCTTAGAAAATGGTTGGTTAGTTACTAGAGTTGATGGTGGAGAATATTTTAACAAAACATACAGCAGAACTCATTATAACAAATTAGACTACACTTTTACCGTTAAGCCTTTTAAAGATTTAAAGATTGATGTTCGAGGAAATAAAATTCAAACTAGTAATATTTCTCAACAAATAGATTTAATAGAAGGACAAGATGCATTTGAAGAAGCTCCGGTTTTTGAAACTGGTAATTTTAGCACAAGTCATTCGATGCTGTCTACAGCATTTACAAATGGAGATGTGCTATTCCAAAACATGAAAGATTACAGAAGCATCATTTCTAATAGATTGGCGACAGAAACAGGAGCGTCAATTGATGGTTTTGGCAGGAACAGTCAGCAAGTTTTATTACCCGCATTTATGGCTGCTTATTCAGGAAAAAATCCAAATAAAGTAAGCACCGGTTTGTTTAGAAATATACCAATTCCGAATTGGACTTTACGTTATAATGGTTTAATGAAAATGAAATGGTTTAAAAAGAACTTTTCAACCTTTGTGCTTTCTCATGGATATCGATCTTCTTATACCATTTCTAGTTTTACAAACAACTTGCAGTATAATGATGCTACTGCTTATACGGAAAAAAATATAGCAGGTAATTACGAATCACAAAGATTAATTGCAAGTGCAACTTTGGTTGATGAATTTTCACCATTGTTAAAGATTGATATGAAAATGAAAAACTCTTTTTCTTTAAGAGGAGAAATTAAAAAAGACAGAACTTTAACCATGAACTTTAACAACAGTACAATAACCGACATTGCGGGTACTGAATATGTTTTTGGTCTTGGCTATGTATTTAAAGACGTAAAAATGAATACCCGCTTTACAGGTAAAAAAACCACTCTAAAAGGGGATGTTAATTTAAGAGCAGATGTATCATTAAGAGATAATTTAACACAAATTAGATATGTAGATGAAGATAATGATCAAATTAGTGGTGGTCAAAAACTATTTTCGATTAAATTTACCGCAGATTATAAATTGAACAGCAATTTAACTGCCTCTTTTTATTACAATCATCAAACATCTAAATATGCTATTTCTACCACTTTTCCAAGACAGTCGATTAATGGTGGAATTAATATAATTTACAACTTAGGAGCAAATTAAAACAAATCAATAAAATAAATAATAAAATGAATATTCCAGCTGAATTAAAATACACCAAAGATCATGAGTGGATTAAAATTGAAGGAAACGTTGCAACTGTAGGAGTTACAGATTTTGCACAAGGAGAATTAGGAGATATCGTTTATGTAGATGTAGATACATTAGATGACAATGTAGAAGAAGGAGAAATTTTCGGTTCTGTAGAAGCTGTAAAAACAGTTTCAGATCTGTTTATGCCTTTATCGGGTGAAGTGATTGAGTTTAATGAAGAATTAGAAGATGCACCAGAATTAGTAAACACAGATCCTTATGGAAAAGGATGGATGATAAAAATAGCTATTTCTGATCCTTCTCAAATAGAAAGTTTATTAGATGCTGAAGTATATCAAGGCCTTATTAAAGGATAGTATTTTTATAATAGCTTTAGGAATTACAATTAGTATTGTTTGCCTAAGCCTTATAGAAATGCCGGAAACCCAAATTAATATTACTAATATTGATAAGGTTTATCATAGTATTGCCTACTTTACATTAGCTATTTCTTGGTTAATTGGCTACTACAAAAAACCTCAAAAAAAATATATAATTGTAATTTGTTGCATTATTTTTGGCATCATTATTGAGTTATTACAAAGTACATTAACCGATTACAGAACAGGGGAATATTTAGATGTAATTGCAAATTCATCGGGAGTCTTCTTCGCTTTGTTGGTTTTTAATCTAATTTCAAAAAAAAAATAGATTAATTAACAATAAGACTTGTTTTTAACACAATAATTTAATTAAATTAGCAACCTATTAAAAACTCTTTAAAATGGAAATTAAGAAAAGTCCTAAATCTAATTTAGAAAATTTCAGTAAGTTATTTATGCAAATCGGTCTTGTATTAGCCCTTTTTGTAACTTATGTATCAATAGAACAGAAAACATATGACAAAACCTATGGAGACTTAGGTTCTGCAAACATGACTGCAGATATGGACGAAGAAATTCCTATTACTGAAAGAGTAGAGCCGATTAAGCCTAAAACGCCACCACCACCAGCTCCAGAAAAGATAGAAATTGTTGAAGATGAAAAAGAGGTTGAGGAAACTGTAATCGAATCTACTGAAACAGATGAAACTGAAGCTGTTGAAATTATAGAAATTGAAGAAGAAGAGGAAGTTATAGAAGATGTAAGTTTCATGATTATTGAAGATGTACCTGTATTTCCAGGTTGTAAAGGAAATAAAGCAGCATTAAAAAAATGCTTCAGTAAAATGGTACAAAAACACTTTGGTAGAAAATTTGATTCTGAATTACCTAACGAGTTAGGTTTATCACCAGGTAGAAAAAGAGTATTTATTGGTTTTAAAATTGATAGAACTGGTAATATCGTAAATGTGCAAGCGAGAGCTCCGCATCCAAAGATTAAAGCTGAAGTTATAAAAGTAATGAAGCTATTACCAAAAATGAAGCCAGGTAGACAAAGAGGGAAAGCAGTTGGTGTAAAATATAGTATTCCTTTTACTTTAATTGTAGAGTAAGAAAAATACAACAAGTTTAAAAAAAAGCGTTTAGAGATTCTCTAAACGCTTTTTTTTAGCTCCAATAAAAATGAAACATGACTCTGTTAAAAGAATATTCATAGGTTTATATTCCTAAAGAAAAGATGCTCACTAAATATTCGGTTCATATAGAATAACCACTACGTAACCATTTAATTAAAACAGCATATCCGAAATTAAAAATAGAAGTTTATTCCCGAAAAAATTATACTTAAATCTTATAAAATTGAAATTAAAAAGTAGGTTTCTTTTTCTTTTCAGGGATAACAATAAAATCTTTTAAATAAAAAGGTTCAAAATAAGCGACATTTTCTATGTCACTTTTTTGGTATTTATCATAAGATAATTGTGCCATTTCTTTTGCTGACGGAAACTTAGCATCCACAAAAACAGCATTTTTATGTGTAATGATTTCTTTACATTTCTGAGATCCATCCCCTAAAAAATAAACAATACCGGCTTCTAAATATTCAGAATAAGAATTTTCATCAATAATTTCTGCTTCAATTTCTCTTATTTTCTCATGCTTTTTATTAAAAACAGCTGCATAAACTTCCATTCTTCTTGCATCTAACATCGGCACAATAACACCTTCTTCGATAGAAATTGAATGCGATAAAGAAGTTAGCGTATCAATCGATACTAAAGGCTTATCAAAAGCGAAACAGAGCCCTTTTGCGGCAGAAACTCCGATTCTTAAACCCGTATAAGAACCCGGACCTTTACTTACTGCTACGGCATCTATTTGATGAGTCGTAAGATTCGCATCTTTTAAAACATCAACAATAAATGGATGTAAAACTTCTGCATGAGAATAATTACCATTATTCAATTCTTTAATCGCTAAAATTTCACCTTTTTCTGCAATACTCACAGAACAGTTTTTGGTGGTTGTTTCAATATTTAAAATGATACTCAAATCTAAAATGTTTTATGCAAAGGTAATTTAAAAAGAAAAACCTCACAGCAAATTTAATTGTTGTGAGGTTTAAAATATTTTTTGAAGTAAATTATTCTAAAATTAACTCCCCAGCATAAAACTGCAATACTTTCGTTTTAAAAACATAATCGTATTTAGAACGAATTAAGGCAGCTTCCGCATTGACCAAACGTGTTCTTACTTGGTCAAAATCAAACTGTGTCATTGCTCCGAAATTATAACGTTGTTGTGCATTTTTAAACGCTTCTTCTTGTGCTTCTAAAGAAATTTTAGCTGCTTCATACGTTTTTAAGGCTGTTCTTACATCTAAAAAAGATTGTTCTATTGTTTGTTTTAAAGATAATTTTTCACTCTCTAATCTTGTTTCAGAAATTTCTTTATTGATCACAGATTGTGCAACTCTATTTTTTGTTTGAAAACGATTAAAAATTGGAATGCTTACATTAAATCCGACTCCATAACCCATGTTATCACTTAATTGATTTGATAACACTGTATTAGAAAATCCTTCAGGAAGGTTTAAGTTAAAACCATAATTTGTAGATAAAGCCGCAGAAGCAGTAACAGAAGGTAAAAAAGAAGCCTTCGATATCTCTATGCTTAAATCTGCACTTTCAATCGCTAATTTAGCTCTAGCAATTTCTGGCATTCTTTGTAAAGATTTATCATAAACTGTTGATGAGTTTTCATAAAACAAGTTTGCAGAAGGTGTACCAACATTTATAGGAGCAACATCAAAACCTTCAATAGAAACTTGTAATAATTGCGCTAAGTTTAATAATGCTAAATCTAAAGCATTTTCTTGTGTAATCACCGTTTGTAAATTTGTTGCTGCTGTCGCTTGGGTATTTAACAAATCACCTTTTGGTATAACACCTGCATTAAATCTACTTTGTGCTGCTTCAATTTGTTTTTCACTTATTTCATACTGAACCCTAGCTGCATTTAAATTCTCTTTTGAAAACAGAATATTTAAATACCCATTCACTACAAATAAAGAAATATCATTTTCGATTTTCTGTAAATCTAACATACTCGTTTCAACGCCCAATTGCGCTTGCTTGTATGTATTCGTATTTCTGTAACCATTAAAAACAGTAATTCCAGAACTAAGATTAACAGAACCTCCAAAGAAAGTTGTATTTATTCTATTTTGAGAAACAGGGTCAAAACCAGTACCAAAGTTTAAATTACCACCTGTATTTGCATTTAGACTTGGTAAGAAATTTCCTTTCGAGATTTCAACATCTTTTTTAGCTAATTCTAAGCGAAGTCTATTTTGTTGGATCGAAATATTTTTCGCTAAAGCTTCGTCTACGCATTCTTTTAAATCCCACTTTTTCTGTGAAAAAGTAGTTACTGAAGTTAAAAAAGCGACTAATACTATAAATTTAATTTTCAAAACGTCTTTTGTTTTTTGTTGGATTATTGATTCTAATTATGCCAAAAGCAAACAATATTCTTTTGGCTGTGTTTAGTAAGACGACTAAAAGTAAAATATGTTACACATTTTACTCTTATTGAAGTGTTAAATTTTATCTTGTTTTTTATATCTGTAGATTGCGTAAAACAACACACCAATTAGCAAGTACGGGAAAACCATTAAATAGGTAATTCCGTTATTAACACCTTCCGCCAAAGAAGTATCACCACTTTCTACAACAGCTTTACACATTGCGCATTGTGAGTACGATGATTTTACAGTAAAAACCGTTAACAATATATAGGTAAATATTCTTCTTTTAAGCATAATAAGGAGATATCATTGCATAAACAACAACACCAGTTACAGCAACATATAACCATAAAGGAAATGTGATTTTTGCTATTTTTTTGTGCTGTGGAAAATTACCTAATTTTGCTCTCATATAGGTTGTTAATACGAAAGGTATTACAACTATAGACAGAACGATATGTGTAATTAGAATAAAATAATACACCAATTTAATTGCTCCTTCTCCACCAAATTTAGTAGAATCTGATGTCATATGATAACCGATATACATCAATAAAAAAGCTAAAGAACAGATAATCGCAAAAGTATTTAATTGTTCATGCAATTTTTTATTCCCTTTTTTTATAGCAATAACTGCTGCGATTAATAAAATCGCTGTTAATCCATTTATAGATGCATAAATTGGTGGTAAAAAAGTAAGAGGTGCTACGTCAAAACCTAAGTCTCTTAAATTAACTAAAAATAAAGCCGCAACAGCAATTGGAATTACAATTGATAAAGCAGTGATAATTATTTTATATTTTCTTTCTTGTGCTTGATTATTCATTTAATAATAATTTAATATCTTCTTTTAACTCTGTTATCTGATCTGGAAAAGTTTGCTCTTCTAAAGCTCTATAATACATAATAGGGTTACCAAAATCATCTTTTCTAGATCTAACGTAACCGTCTTTATCTACCAAAGCAAACAAACCTGAATGTTCAAAACCTCCATGTTCCTCATCTCCTTTTCCGGCAAATAATTTAAACCCTTTATTGGATAAAGTATACACAATCTCTTCTGACATCCCTGTTAATAAGTGCCAGTTTTTATGCGTAATTCCATTGTTCTTTGCGTATTTTTTTAAAATTTCTGGTGTATCAATTTCTGGTGTGATAGAAATAGACGCGATTCCGAATTCTGGATTCCCGAAAAATGAATCTTGAATGGTTAACATTTTCTGATTCATTATTGGGCAAATTGACGGACATGTAGAAAAGAAAAATTCTACAACAAAGACTTTGCCTTCATAAGTTTTGTTGGTAATTGTTACGCCTTCTTGGTTTGTAAATTCAAAATCAGGAACTTTATTAAACTTCACCAAATCAACCTCTTTAAAGCGATCTACCACTTTCGGAATCGTATAAATACCAAACAACAAAATGATAAATGAAATACCTATATAAGAATATTTTTTATTCATAGCCCTACTTCTTTTCTATCTGCTTTATTTTTGTTCTTATCTTTAAAAGCTGCATAGTACTCATAGTAAAGCACTTTTACATCATCTTTTAATTTTGCGTTCAATTCTGAAACAGAATTCATATTATAACCAAAAAGTTTTCCGTCTTTACTATCTGCATCTTTTAGTCTTCCTCTTAAGTTTACATTTTTATCAACTAAAAATGCTTTTGAAGAACCTAAGTTTATCAACGGCTCATTAAAAGAAAAACTAGTATAAAACCCTTCTATTTCTTCTTTAGAGCTTGCCATGAAAACCCATTTTTGCATGTCTGTAAAAGCACCTATTTCTTCTTTCAACTTCTTTGCTTCCGCTTCTTTTCCATTCGGATAAATCGCTAAAACTTGAAACTTCTTGTAATCGGTGAACTTTTTATATACCTTTTCGTTTAGATTAAAAAGGCCAGATTTATTTGCGTTTACATCATTTCCTAAAAAACAAATAATAGAAACACGATCTTTTAGTTGCACCTTATTTGTTGCATCAATTTCTGAAACATCAATAATGCTTTCTGTTACAATTGGTAGTTTTGTGAAATTATTTTTTCCTGTAGAAAGAATCAAAAAACAAATTAAAGGAAAAATAAAAAGTAAAAATAGTACGACTCTTTTTTTTGTTATGAATTTCATTTATAAATAATTAATACTGTTTTAAGAATACTAAAAAAAACATCAACTGATTTAAGATGATATCTTTTGGATATAAAAAAAGGTGGTTAAAACCACCTTTATATTTTTTAAATTACCATTTTACAAGTGGCGCTAATGTATCATGTATATAACCACCTTCAATTAAGAATAACGTTATAAGGTAACAGATTAGAAAAATTGCTGTCCAAACTACAGCACGTCTAAACCATTTTTTTTCTCCTTCCATGTGCATAAAAGCCCAAGTAATATAATATGCTTTATAAAGTGTTAGGATAATAAAAATCCAGTTCAACGGGCTCGTTCCTAAAAAATTAGTTAAGTGTAAAATATCTGGTTTTGTAATCCCTAAAGCAACTTCTACAATAGTTACAACAGATAGTAAACCAAATACCATCCATATTCTTTTTATATTAGATTCGTGTGCGTGTGCCATCTTTATTTTGCTATTATTTTATAATTAAACTAGGTAGAAGAAGGTAAATACAAATACCCAAACTAAATCTACAAAGTGCCAATATAATCCTACTTTTTCTACCATTTCATAATGTCCTCTTTTTTCATAAGTACCAAGAATAACATTAAAGAAAATGATGATATTAATTACGATTCCAGAGAATACGTGAAACCCGTGAAAACCTGTGATAAAGAAAAAGAAATCAGCAAAAATTGTATTTCCATACTCATTTGCTTTTAAATCTGCGCCTTCTACAACAAATTTACCTTTTGCCAATTCAGAAGCACCTTTTTCTCTTGAGAAAATAATTTTTTGTTTTTTCTCTAGATCTATTTGTTCACTTCTAATTTGAATTGTTGGATCGGCATTATAAGAAGCCATAACTTGAGCAACTGAATACTGACCTACAGACTCACCACTTTCAAACCATAATCCGTTCTTTCTAGTACTGGTCTCTCTATCATCCATTCTTTCGCCAACGACAAAGTCTGATAGCGCTATTTGATGACCGTCTTTAACAAATTGTAATACTTTACCGTCTGTTGTTTTTACAGCTCCATAAGAACCTTTAATAAAAGTATTCCATTCCCAAGCTTGAGAACCTACAAATATTAAACCTCCAATAATCGTAGCAAACATATACCAAGCTACTTTGTTTTTTTGCATTTTATGCCCCGCATCAACAGCCATTACCATTGTTACTGATGAAAAAATCAGTACAAATGTCATAAAAGCCACGTAATACATCGGGTAATTACCATGTATAAACGGAATGTGTGTAAACACTTCATCGGCAATCGGCCATGAATCTATAAATTTAAAACGTGTTAATCCGTAAGCTGCTAAAAACCCTGAAAAGGTTAATGCATCTGAAACGATAAAAAACCACATCATCATTTTACCATAACTTGCGCCAAATGGTCTTATTCCACCACCGTTCCAAGTTTCTTTACTATCAGAAGGTACAGCACTATTTGCTTCCATAAATATTCTCTGTTAATTATTTCTTAATTAGTTTGCCAAAAATAACTATTTTTCATCACCTAATAAAATAGAAAAAGAAAAATAGGTAAATCCATAGTATATCTACAAAGTGCCAAAAGATTGCACCTAGTTCAAAACCAAGCATATCGTCTGATTTGTATTTGTATTTAAAATGATTATAAATAACAACCAAAAGCACAATGACTCCTGCTAACAGGTGTAAAACGTGCATAAAAGTAATACCAATGATAAATGAGGTTGATACGGTACTCTCTGGTCCTGTAAAAAACAACCCGATACTTTTAAGCTGATTAAAGCCTGTATATTGTTGCCAAATAAAACCAATTCCTAAAAATAACGTAAAAACGACCATCAATAATGATAACTGTCTTTTGTTTTGTTTTAAAAATAGTTGTGATAAAATTAATGTAATACTACTTGCTACGATTAAAAACGTACTTACGTAAAATGCTTGAGGCAAATCGAAAGAAACCCAATCATCGCGTTTCATACTTATTACATACGCACTTGTTAATCCTGCAAAAAACATTACCATGCTAATCATAGAAACCCACAACATTGGTTTTGCTGATTTCTTTTTAGCAACTATATATTCTTGTTTTAAAGCTTGTTCTTCTATCATTCGTTAATGTAAAAATTTATCTACTACATATATAATTTGCACTAAAGTAATATACAAAACACTAGAGAGCATTAACTTTCTTGCATCTGTGTTTTCTTCTGACTTGTGCAACTGAACTGCATAATATAACATCATAACCCCTAACAAAGCAACGATTACTGCTGTTATAGGATGTATATAAAAATTTCCAGACAATTTTAAAACAGGTGCTATGGAAACCAAAATCATGATAATCGTGTAAAAGATAATTTGTTTTACAGCGCCTTTATCTTTGGTATTCATTGGCAACATGTTAAACCCTGCTTTTTTGTATTCTTCAAACTGCAACCATCCAATCGCCCAAAAATGTGGGAATTGCCAAAAAAACTGAATCATAAATAACATTCCTGCTTCTATTCCGAATTCATTTGTTGCTGCTACCCAACCTAACATAAAAGGAATTGCACCCGGAATTGCACCTACAAAAACGGCTAAAGGTGTTACTGATTTTAAAGGTGTGTAAGCACACGTATATAAGAAAATTGAAATAGCACCAAACAAAGCGGTCTTTGGATTGATACTATATAATATAGAAATTCCTAAAATTGTTAACAAAACAGCAATTGTCAATGCGAAATTCACAGACATTCTATTCGTTGGCAAAGGTCTGTCTTTTGTGCGTTGCATCATCGCATCTGTATCTATCTCTATAATTTGATTAAATGCATTAGATGCACCAACCATAAAGAAACCTCCTAAAGCTAATAATAAAACAGTACTGAAGCTTATCACCTCTGCTGCTAATAAATATCCTGCAACTGAAGAGAATACGACACTTAACGACAAGCCAACCTTCGTAAGTTGTTTTAAGTCTGATAAAAGTGTATTCATTGAAGTTTTTATTGAATTCATTATGCCACAAATATGGGATGCAAAGATATTTTATAAATATTGATTTACCATAGATTTTGTAAAGTTTTGTTTTATAAAATAAAAAAAACCCACTCAATAAATTGAGTGGGAAAATTGCTATGAAAAAGAAAAAGTGTGACTTAATTAAAAGTCACACGCAAATATAGATATTATTTTAACATGTAAACAAATAAAAACCACTATTCTTTTACATTTTATCTGATTACATATTCTTATGAGGATGAATAAAATACAACCCTTTTAATAAGAAAATTCAAAAAATAACAAAAGGAATACATGTCTTTTTTTAAATTTCATTACAGTCCTTTTTCTTTTTTATTTTTTATTAATAGATCTGCAATTGTTGGATTTTCAAGACCGTTTTTTATTTGCACAAACTCATCTCCGACTTTCACAAAACCTGTTTGTAGCACTTTAAAATACACGCCACAAAAAGTAGTCTTCCAAAATTGTTTTACAATTTTCATATCGTTAAAACGAATGCCGAGTTTATAACAAGGACTTCTTTGTAAAGAAGCTTCTAAAATCGCTTCTCCTACTTTAAAGGTATCTCCAACATGAATTTTAGTTTCATCAAGATCATCAATGGTTAAATTTTCTCCAAACATCCCTAAACTCCAATCTAAATTGAGATACAAAGGTTTCCAATACTCATAATGTTTTAAAGAATATCCATAAATTGCTTGCTCGATTCCGCCATGATTTTCTCGATCACAAATTGTATCTCCTTTCACATCTTCCGTGTCTAAAAAAACAGGTGCATCAACAGGGAATTTAAAAATACCTGTAACCACTTTTATCTTTCCCCAAATAACTTCCTTTGGTTCACCAATATTTGTTGCAACAATCTTCATTCAATTACTTTTTAGAAAATTTAGCCAACGCGTTTTTTGTAAAGTTTGATAATACTAGTTTTCCTGAAATTGAGGCTCTTTCTGCCAATAATTCACTCCAGTTTTGGGTGTTTTCCCATAAAACTTTCTTCATTTCAGCTAAAGCTGATGGATTGTAAGACGCTAATTTTGATGCTAAGATTTCAACTTCTTCATCTAATTCTTTAATTGTTTCAAAAACGTTTGCATACAGTCCTTTTTCTTTTGCCCAATAGGCCGTTTTCCAACTAGTTGCATCTAACGTTAATTCGGATAAAGCAGCCAAACCTATTTTTCTTTTAACAGCAGGTTCAATCACAAAAGGACCAATACCAATCGTAAATTCTGATAATTTAACAGCAGCATTTTCTGTTGCTAATACATAATCGCAAGCCGAAGCCAAACCGACTCCACCTCCAACGGCTTTACCTTGAACACGTCCAATAATAATCTTACCACAAGTTCTCATTGCGTTGATTACGTTTGCAAAACCAGCAAAGAATTTTTCACCGTCCTCTAAATTTGAAATGGCAACTAATTCATCAAAAGAAGCACCTGCACAAAAAGCTTTTTCTCCTTCAGATTTTAAAATAATGACTGAAATTGCATCATTTTCTGAAATTGATTTCAATTCTTTTGTTAACCTATCTAACAATTCACTCGGAAACGAATTACTGGCAGGATGCCCAAATTCTATCGTTGCAATATTATTTTGAAGACTGGTGTATAAACTTCCATTTTGCCTTGTCGTTGTCATAAAATATAAGTTTTACCAAAAATAGGTTTTTATAACAAGAATGTCAATGTTAAAATGAGGAAGATTTATGGCATAAAAAAAGCCATTACATATCATGTAATGGCTTTTTTTATTTTATTTTGATGGATTCCTTTATCTTTTACGGTAACTTGTTAAGGATTCCTGCTTTCGCAAGAATGACAGACCGTTTATTTTACCCACAAACAGACTAATACCAAACGCACACTGCGTGTGCTAGCCAACTATGTTTACAATTTTACCAGGAACGATAATTACCTTCTTAGGCGTTCTCCCTTCTAATTGTGCAATTGTCTTTTCGTTTTCTAGTACTGCTTTTTCTATTTCTTCTTTTGATAAATCCAGAGAAAGTTCTAAAGTAAAACGCATTTTCCCGTTAAAAGAAATTGGGTAATTCTTCGCACTTTCCACCAAATGTTTTGCATCAAAAACAGGGAAATCAGCCGTAGAAATACTTTCTTTATTCCCTAACAAACTCCACAATTCTTCTGCAATATGCGGTGCATACGGAGAAACCAAAACCGCTAACGGTTCTAAGATTGCACGTTTGTTACATTTTAAAGCGGTTAACTCATTTACAGCAATCATAAAGGTAGAAACAGACGTATTAAAAGAGAAATTCTCGATATCTTCTTCTACTTTTTTAATGGTTTTATGTAAAACCTTTAACTCATCTTTTGTTGCTGCTGCTTCTGAAACTTCAAACGTTTCTTCGTTGAAATACAGTTTCCATAATTTCTTTAAGAAAGAAGAAACTCCAGAAATACCTGAGGTACTCCAAGGTTTTGCTTGTTCTAAAGGACCTAAAAACATTTCGAACAAACGCAATGCATCTGCTCCATATGCTGAACAAATAGCATCAGGATTTACAACATTGTATTTAGACTTCGACATTTTTTCTACTTCTCGTCCGACTTTATAAGCGCCATCTTCTAAAATAAATTCTGCGTTTTTGTAATCTGAATTTATAGGATGATTCTTAAAAGCTTCAACATCTAGTTCATCTGAAGAATTTACTAGAGAAACATCAGCATGTATTGGCTGTACGTTTTTCCCTTCAATTAATCCTTTTGATAAAAATGTATTTGTTCCTTCTTCTCTATATACAAAAGCACTCGTCCCCAAAATCATTCCTTGGTTGATCAATTTTTTCGCAAACTCATCTACAGGAACAATTCCTTTATCGAACAAGAATTTTTGCCAAAAACGAGCGTATAATAAATGTCCGGTTGCATGTTCTGAACCTCCAATATATAAATCTACTTCTTTCCAATATTCTAAAGATTCTTTGCTTGCAAATTCACCTGAATTTGTAGCATCCATATATCTATTAAAATACCAAGAACTTCCTGCCCAACCTGGCATTGTGTTTAGTTCTAAAGGATATACTGTTTTGTTTTTTAACTTCTCATTAGAAACTACTTTCTTTCCACGAGAATCCCAAGCCCATTCTGTTGCGTTTCCTAAAGGTGGTTTTCCATCTTCCGTTGGTAAGTATTTTTCAACTTCTGGCAACACAATTGGCAAGTGTTTTGCATCAATCATTTGTGGCATTCCGTCTTTATAATAGACTGGAAAAGGTTCTCCCCAATAACGTTGTCTGCTAAAAACAGCATCACGCAAACGGTAGTTTATTTTTCCATAACCAAAACCACGTTTCTCCATTTCGAAAATGGATAATTTTAATGCTTTCTTATATTTTAATCCTGATAAAAAATCTGAATTTGCAATTTTTGTTCCGTCTTTACCTGTATGTGCTTCTTCAGATATGTCTACGCCTTCAAAAATATTCGGAATCGAAATATCAAAGTGTTTTGCGAAATCATAATCACGCTGATCTCCACAAGGAACTGCCATTACGGCTCCTGTTCCGTAGTTTGCCAATACGTAATCTCCAATCCAAATTTGGACTTTTTTACCTGAAAAAGGATGAATTGCATACGCTCCTGTAAATGCACCAGAAATGGTTTTTACATCTGCCATTCTATCACGTTCAGAACGTTTTGCAGTAGCTGTAATATAGTTTTCAATAGCTTCCTTTTGATCCGCTGTAGTTATTTTTGAAACCAACTCATGTTCTGGAGCTAGCGTCATAAAACTCACGCCATAAATGGTGTCTGGACGTGTTGTAAAGACATCAATTTTATATTGATTTTTCGCTGCTGAAACGACTTGTTTTTCAGCTACTTTTTCAATTGCTTTTGGAAACTGAATTGCTGAATTAATTTTAGAAACAACCTGCAATACGTTTTCAAGTACCTCTTCGTTTGTAAAACGAACCACATTAAAACCTTCGTTTGTAAAATAGGTGGTTCTTGCTGCTTCGTCTTCTTTATCAGAAAATTCAACAATTATATTTTTTGCTAAACATACATAATCCACTAAAAAAGCACCAATTGTATATTTTTTTCTAAATTTTGCTGCGCCTTTCTTATTCTTTAATTCATCCCAAAGCGTTGTTTCTGCTTTTGATAAATTTTGACGTAATTCTTTTAAAGCTTCTAAATCTTTGTAAGATAATCTTACTTCAGAAGTGGTGTTTTCAGCATCTCCAGCAACTTTAAACGTCACCATTGCACCCTGACTTCTACCAATCCAATTCGTTTGAGAATCTTTTAAAGGTTGTGGCCAATCGATTTTTTCTAAACCATCTAACAAACGTTGTGCGTATGCAGAAATTCGCATAGACCATTGTGTCATTTTTTTTCTAACAACAGGATGACCTCCACGTTCCGAAACGCCATTTACAATTTCATCATTTGCTAAAACGGTTCCTAAACCAGGACACCAATTTACTTCTGTATCCGACAAAAATGTTAAACGATATTGTAATAAAATTCCTTCTTGTTCTTTTGTCGAAAAAGCGCTCCATTCATCCGCAGAAAAAGAAATAATTTCTTCATCACAAACTGCATTTACGCTTGTATTTCCTGATTTTTTAAAGATTTTAACCAACGTAGAAACATCTTCTGCTTTGTCTGAATCTTTATTATACCAAGAATTAAACAATTGGATAAAAATCCATTGTGTCCATTTATAATACTCCGGATTCGAAGTTCGTACTTCTCTACTCCAATCAAAAGAAAAACCAATTTGATCTAACTGTCTTCTATAGGTTGTAATATTTTCTTCCGTTGTTTTTGCTGGATGTTGCCCAGTCTGAATTGCATATTGTTCTGCTGGTAAACCAAAAGAATCATATCCTTGTGGATGCAACACATTAAAACCTTTATGACGTTTGTAACGCGCATAAATATCACTTGCAATATATCCTAAAGGATGCCCAACATGTAAACCCGCTCCGGAAGGATAAGGGAACATATCTAACACATAATATTTAGGTTTCTCAGATTCATTACTGGCTTTAAAAGTTTGGTTTTCTGCCCAAAATTTTTGCCATTTCTTTTCTACATCTAGGTGATTATATTGCATCTATTTTTTTCTTTAAGAAGCTGCAAATTTACACTTATTCTTTAGAAAAATAAAGTAAAAACGAACTTGCTTAAGTTGGTCGTATTGAGGCGTATAAAATCAGCAAAAACATAAAAATAATTTATCTTTATTTGGATGTAATTCGTTGATAAAAAAAACGGTTATTTGCAGTCTTAAACTCGTTATTTTGAAAAACAATATTTTAAAAGCACATCTTGCACTATTAGGTGCCAACGTTATTTACGGAGTAAATTACCTGATTGCCAAAGGTGTAATGCCTGATAAAATCGGACCTTCAGCTTTTGTTTTTCTACGAATTGCTGGTGCAGGACTGTTATTTTGGTTTATCAAATCTTTTATCAAAGAGAAAATTGAAACAAAAGATTTTCCAAGATTAATGCTCTGTGGATTATTAGGGGTCGCGGCAAATCAATTATTATTTTTTCATGGATTGAATTTAACGTCTCCAATTGATGCTTCTATCATTATTACAGCAGTACCAATTGTTGCTGTGGTATTTGGATCTATTCTTTTAAAAGAAAAAATTACTAGAAATAAATTACTCGGCATTACCATTGGCGGCTTCGGAGCGGTGTTATTGATTGCTTATGGAAATCAGTCTGAAGGAACGAGTTCTATCCTTGGAAATCTGTTTGTTTTTATCAATGCGGTTGCTTTCGGGTTGTATTTAGTATTGGTAAAACCCTTAATGAAAAAATACAATTCTGTTACGATTATTAGCTGGGTGTTCTTATTCGGATTTATATGTATGTTTCCATTCGGAATTACAGACATTATGGATACCGACTTCTCTGCATTTACCACACAAACTTATTTTGCGGTTGCCTTTGTAATTATTGGAACTACCTTTTTAGCGTACTTATTTAATATTTATGCGCTTAATTATGTTTCTCCAGCCGTCACCGGAAGTTATATTTATTTACAACCTGTTGTTAGCTTTATTATGGTGAGTGTTTACGCGTTTGTTTTAGGTTATTCTGAATATGCTCAAGACATCAACCCTGTGAAAATTACAAGTTGCTTCTTAGTTGTAATTGGTGTGTACTTAATTAGTAAAGCACCTAAAAAGAAGACGCTTTCATAAAACTAAAAACCAACTCAAATAAAAAAACCCCAAACACATTGTTTGGGGTTTTTTACTTTAAAATAAGTTGCTATTATTCAGCTAAACTAGCGCCACTTGCAGCAACACTTCTATCTATTTTACGCATTAAACCTTGTAATACTTTACCTGGTCCAACTTCAATAAATTCAGTACCACCATCAGCAATCATTGCTTGTATCGACTGCGTCCATCTTACTGGCGCAGTTAATTGAATCATTAAATTTTTCTTTATCTCATCAGAACTTGTAACAGCACTTGCAGTTACATTCTGATACACAGGACATGCAGGTTCGCTAAATTCAGTTGCTTCAATTGCAGCCGCTAATTCAGCTCTTGCAGGTTCCATCATTGGTGAGTGAAATGCGCCACCAACCGGCAATAAAATTGCTCTTTTTGCTCCTTTTTCAGTCAACACTTTACACGCTTCTTCTACTGCAGAAATCGCTCCAGAAATCACTAATTGCCCCGGACAGTTGTAATTTGCAGCTACGACTACGCCATCAATTTCAGCACATGTTTCTTCAACAATATCGTCTGCCAATCCTAAAACTGCTGCCATTGTAGACGGTGCAATTTCACACGCTTTTTGCATTGCCAAAGCACGTTTAGACACCAATCGCAATCCATCTTCAAAAGATAAAACGCCGTTTGCAACCAAAGCAGATAATTCTCCTAAAGAATGCCCTGCAACCATTTCTGGCTGAAAAGAATCTCCTAAAACCTTTGCTAAAATTACCGAATGTAAAAAAATTGCAGGCTGCGTCACTTTCGTTTCTTTCAACTGTTCAGCAGTTCCTTCAAACATAATATCTGTAATGGAGAACCCTAAAATATCGTTTGCCTTTTCAAAATATTCTTGCGCCAATGCAGAGTTTTCGTATAAATCCAATCCCATTCCTGTAAATTGCGCTCCTTGACCCGGAAAAATATATGCTTTCATTCTATATGATTTAATTGTTGATTTTTTTTAACTGTGTAATCGTTGGCAAAAATAATGTTTTTTATTGGAAGCCAATCCCGCTTTCCACACTCGCTTTTTTGTAAAAACAAAAAGAGCTCAAACAATTGCTGCAATCGGGGCTAAACGTATCAATTCGCAAATTGCCATTCTAAAAAGAATAGAATATTTAGTAAATTTGTGCAATGACACTAAAAGATGAACAATTGTTCTTGCTCTTTTGAATACACCTCTTTTATACGGAGTCATTTTTTTTAGAAAAAAACAACTTGAAAATCGGAGCAAAAATTTTAGCGTAATTTTTGTAATTATCACAAAATAGCTTCGTCTATATCTGAAGAAATAAAAATACGAATGAAAAAAATAAGTTTAGTATGTATTGCTCTTTTTATGTTAGCACAAGGGTATGCGCAAACATCCGTTTTTAACGAGTTACTACAAAAGCACGTTACCAAAGACGGCATTGTAGATTACAAAAACTTTGACGACGTAAAACTGAAAAAATATATTACTTATTTAGAAAAAACAACTCCAGATAATTCTTGGTCAGAAAATAAACAAAAAGCCTTTTGGATAAATGCCTACAACGCATATACCATCAAACTGATTTTAGAAAATTACCCACTAAAAAGCATTATGGATATCAAACAAGAAGGAAAAACTGCTTGGAAAATTCCTTTTGCGAATGTGGGCGGAGAAACCTATACTTTAGATTACATCGAACACGAAATCTTGCGTAAAAAATTCTTTGATCCTAAAATTCATGTGGGCGTAAATTGTGCTTCTGGCTCGTGTCCTAAAATTTCAAATAGTGCATTTACAGCAGAAAATGTAACATCTGAATTAACACGTTTAATGAACGATTTTATCAATGACTCGTCAAGAAATAAAATTTCAAAAGAAAAGATTCAAATTTCATCAATTTTTGATTGGTTTAAAAGCGATTTTACTAAAAACGGTACTATTATCGACTTTTTAAATACCTATTCAAAAACTAAAATTAGTCCGGATGCAAAAATTAGTTATCTAAAATATAACTGGACTTTAAACGGAAAATAGTACCTTTATTTTTCATCAGAAATAACACAAAAACAATGTCTAAAAACTATTATGATGCTGCTGATTTAAGAAAATTTAGCAAAATAACAGAATGGAGTCCCGAACTTGGCAACAAGTTTTTTGACTATTATGGAAAAGTATTTGAAGAAGGCGCTTTAACGGCTCGTGAAAAATCTTTAATCGCTTTGGCGGTTGCACATACAGAACAATGTCCTTATTGCATCGATGCCTACACAAAAGATGGTTTACAACGCGGAATCACCAAAGAACAAATGATGGAAGCGATACATGTAGGTGCTGCAATTAAAAGTGGCGCAACGTTGGTTCATGGAGTTCAAATGATGAATAAAGTTGATAAATTAGAAATGTAAGCAGCCTCTAATTTTGCTTTTTAGCAAAATTTTAGAGATCGCTTATTCCCACGAAAGTGGGAATAAAAAAAAACACTTCGACAGGCTCAGTGTGACATTCGTTATTTAAAAAAGTTTCGTCTGAAAACAAAAAAACAGGTGCTACTCAAGAAAGAATTAGAAATCTCTAAAAAAAAGATACTGAAACAAGTTCAGCATGAAAAAATCATTAAAAGCAAGAAATAACGACATTGCAAATACCTCTCGTCAGATGGAAATTCTTTCTGAAGGAGTTTTTGCAACTGGAGAATTGCCCACTTTTGCTGCAAAAATTAAAGAAACAAATCAGTTTCCTTTGCGTCCTAAGAAATTAGAAATTCTGCAAATAAATCTAGGTTACATGTGTAATCAAGTTTGTTCGCATTGCCATGTAGACGCAGGTCCTGATCGTAAAGAAATTATGACTTTAGACACCATGAAACAGTGTTTGGAAGTTATCCATAAAACAGCAGCACACACGTTAGATTTAACGGGTGGCGCTCCAGAAATGAATCCTAATTTTAGATGGTTTGTAGAAGAAGCATCCAAAGCCGGAATTAAAGATTTTATTGTCCGTTCTAACTTGACAATTATTAGAGCGAATAAAAAATATCATGATCTGCCAGAATTCTTTAAAAAATATAATGTTCACGTAGTTTCATCAATGCCACATTGGACACGTGGAAAAACGGACAAACAACGTGGAGACGGTGTTTTTGATAAATCAATTAAAGCATTGCAAGAATTAAATGCCGTTGGTTATGGATTAGAAGGGTCCGATTTAAAATTAGATTTGGTCTATAATCCTTCAGGAGCATTTTTACCCGGAGATCAACAAGCATTAGAAAATGATTTCAAAAAAGCTTTGAAAAATGATTTTGATATCGATTTTCATAGTTTATTTGCCATCACAAATTTACCAATTAGTCGTTTTTTAGATTATTTAATCGCTTCTGAAAATTACGATGACTATATGATTTCTTTAGTCGACGCTTACAATCCTGCTGCAGTTGCCAATGTAATGTGTACAAACACACTTTCTGTAAGTTGGGACGGTTGGTTGTATGATTGCGATTTTAATCAGATGTTAAATTTAAAAGTTGCCAGTAAAGTAAAACACATTGCTGATTATAATGAAGATTTGTTGCAAGACAGAAACATCATTATCAATCAACATTGTTATGGTTGTACTGCTGGCGCAGGAAGTAGTTGCCAAGGTGTTGTTGCCTAATTTATCAATTAAAAAATAATCACGAATCATTCATCGATTCGTATCAAAATAAAAAAATGAGTTACCTAGAAACCACACATAACGTATACAAAGAAGCCGCTTTAACACCCGATGTTGGCTTGTGCTGTACAACCAATCCTATTTGGGAATTACCAGGACTTAAAATTCCGAGAATTATGCAAGAAATGAACTACGGTTGTGGTTCTACAGTACATGCAAGAGATTTAACCAACAACCCAAAAATGCTCTATGTTGGTGTTGGTGGCGGAATGGAATTGCTTCAATTTGCGTATTTCAACAGAAATAAAGGCGGTGTAATTGGCTTGGATGTTGTTGATGAAATGTTAGAGGCTTCTCGCAAGAATTTTAAAATCGCTGAAGAACAAAATGAGTGGTTTAAAAGTGATTTTGTCGATTTAAGAAAAGGGGATGCGATGGATTTACCTGTAGAAGATAATTCTATCGATGTTGCTGCGCAGAATTGTTTGTTCAATATTTTTAAGTCTGATGATTTAAAAAAAGCAATCGAAGAAATGTACCGCGTTTTAAAACCTCATGGAAAATTGGTAATGAGCGACCCAACTTGTGAGCAACCGATGAATGACGAATTGCGAAATGACGCTCGTTTGCGTGCTTTGTGTTTAAGCGGAAGTTTATCGATTGCCGATTATGTAAAAGCGTTAACGGATGCTGGTTTTGGAACGATTGAAATTAGAGCAAGAAAACCCTACAGAATTTTAGACCCAAAAAGTTATCCGACAGATGAATTAATTTATATTGAATCGATCGAAGTTGCTGCTATTAAAGATCCAATGCCAGCAGACGGTCCTTGTATTTTTACAGGAAGAGCCGCTATTTATTATGGTGAGGAGGATTATTTTGATGATGGTTTAGGGCATATTTTATTGAAGAATCAGCCTTTAGCGATTTGCGATAAAACAACCGCAGATTTACAAGCTTTAGGAAGAGATGATATTTTCTTTTCTGAATCTACGTTCCATTATGATGGTGGTGGATGTTGTTAACCATCTCAGATGGTTTTTGTAAAAAAGCGAATGGTCATTCCTGCGAAAGCAGAAATCTTATAATTATTAAACAGATCGTGTGAAGAAAATTTTAATCCTTTTTTTACTTATTAGTGCAACCTTTTCTGCACAAAATAAACTAGACAATCTATTGAAAAAATGGAACAAAAAAAAGGTTCCTTATATATCTGTAGATGTATTAGCATCGCAAAAAACGAACACTATTTTACTAGATGCCAGAGAAGAAAAGGAGTTTAAAGTCAGTCATTTAAAAAACGCCCTTTTTGTGGGATATGATTCTTTTAAACTGAAAGAAACGCTTAAAAAATTACCGAAAGACAAAGACACTAAAATTGTGGTGTATTGTTCTTTAGGAATCCGTTCTGAGATTATTGCTCACAAACTCATCAAAGAAGGCTATACCAACGTGTATAATTTATACGGAGGCATTTTCGAATGGAAAAACAACGATTTTCAAGTGATTGATACGCTAGGAAACACCACGGAAAAAATCCATGTTTTTAATGAAGAATGGAGTAAATGGCTTACAAAAGGAGAAAAAGTATATGAGTAAAAAATATCATTCTACCACATAAATATAAGTTTGCAATAGGCAGTAGGCAATAGGCAGTGCTTACTGTTATGGGGTAAAAACCTTTTTTTAATTTAATATGTATTTCATCAATGATAAAAGATTCAAAAAGCAACCGTTTATTACTCATCTTCACCCGAAATCCTGAATTAGGAAAAGCAAAAACACGTTTGGCAAAAACGGTTGGTGACGAAACTGCTTTAGAAATCTATAAATTCTTACTTCAAAAAACGAGAGATGTTTCATCAGAAGTAACTTCGGACAAAGCGGTGTATTATTCCGTAAAAGTTAGATCTAATGATATTTGGGATTCAGAAACCTATCAAAAGCACCAACAAATTGGAGAGGATTTAGGCATTAGAATGTTACACGCTTTTAAAAATAGTTTTGATGCTGGTTATCAAAAAGTACTAATTATTGGTAGCGACTTGTATGATTTAACATCCGAAGACATAGAAACTGCTTTTAACAAATTAGACACGAATGATGTTGTTATTGGACCGGCAGAAGATGGTGGTTACTATTTATTAGGAATGAATTCTTTACACGCATCCGTCTTCAGAAATAAAAACTGGGGAACAGCAACCGTTAAAGAAGATACTTTGGCAGATTTAAAAGATAAAAAAGTACATTTGTTGCATGAACTAAATGATGTAGATGTTTTTGAAGACATTGAACATCATTCTGCATTTCAACACTTTTTGATAAAATAAATGAAACAACAGCAACTACAAGAAACCATCGATTTTTTAAAATCAGCAGGAATTACACAACCCGAAATAGGAATTGTTTTAGGAACAGGATTGGGTAAATTAGTGAATGAAATTTCGATTGAAAAAGAAATCTCGTATGCTGAAATTCCGAATTTCCCTGTGGCAACAGTTGAGTTTCATTCTGGTAAATTAATTTACGGAGAATTGTCTGGTAAAAAAGTATTGGTAATGGCGGGCAGGTTTCATTTGTATGAAGGCTATAATCCTTGGGAAGTTACCTACGGAATAAGAACCATGCACGGTTTAGGAATTAAAAATTTATTAGTTTCGAATGCTGCCGGAGCCATTAATTTAACCTACAAAAAAGGGGATTTAATGTTGATTGATGACCATATTAACTTACAAGGAAGTTCGCCTTTAGCGTTTCAAGGAGCTAATAATTTCGGAAATATTTTTGCGGATATGTTAGCGCCGTATTCTAAAGAAATCAATCAAAGAATAAAAGCCATTGCTACAAAGAACAACATTCTTTTGCATGAAGGTATTTACACAAGTGTATTAGGACCTCAACTCGAAACGAGAGCAGAATACAGAATGTTGCAAATTTTAGAAACAGATGCTGTTGGTATGAGTACTGTGCCAGAAGTTATCGTTGCTAAGCAATTAAATTTGCCTTGTGCGGCAATTTCTGTTTTAACAGATGAGTGCGATCCTAAAAATCTAAAATCGGTTGATATTGCAGAAATTATTGCGATTGCTGGTGAAGCAGAACCTAAAATGATTACGTTATTTAAGGAAGTGATTAAGGAACTTTAAAGGAACGCATAAAAAAACAAACACACTTATTTTCTACCCTACATTCAAAAAAAAATAGAGACGGATATTAAAAAATAAAACCTTTTAGTATCCGAAGATCTGTAGCCTGTAAGTAAAAACTTGCTTGGCTTTACAATGAAAGATATTGAATATAGAAATACTTTGGTAAAGCAAGCTAAAAATAAAAAGTCCTTTTTTTTGTCATATTTTTAAAAAGTCTGTCACTAAAAGAATAGAGAGATCTAAAAACAGGTGTCATTAAACTTTAGGAATATGGAAAATAGTAAAAAAATAAAACAGTTTTTAAGCAAGACAATAATTATCAATAGTATTGTTTGGGCAACCGTAATGATTGTTTCCTACATGATTTTAGGAGATGCATACGAGAAAATTAGCTATATTTTATTGAGTGGTTTTTTTATCGAATTCTTAAGGATGAATTCGGTAAAAAATAAGTTAGGTAATTCACCTTCAAAAAAAGACTAAGCGAATACTCCCTTTTTTTTTGATATCTTTAAATGCATGGATAATTTACCAACTATTTTTGACGAACTCCTAAAGGAGAACAAACATAAAATTTACAGGATTTGTAGAATTTATGCAGCTACTCCAATAGAACCACAAGACCTTTTTCAGGAAGTAATTTTTCAGATATGGAAATCGCTACCCAATTTTAAAGGGAATTCTTCTGTTGATACTTGGGTGTATCGAATTGCGCTAAACGTGTGCTTACGTTCTAAAATGAACCTCGATAAAAGCAATCAGAAAACAACACGATTAGATGCCATTTACTTTACGCCAGTTGCAGAAACTGCAGATGTATTTGAAGAAGAAAAGTTTAGGTATTTAAAAGAATGCATTGCTACTTTAAATGAAAGTGACACGTCTATTATTGTATTGTATTTAGATGAATTGTCTTACAAAGAAATTGCAGAAATCACAGGTTTATCAGAAAATAATATTGCCGTAAAAATGAAAAGAATACGAAATAAATTGTTTGAATGTATTACACCAAAAATCAATTAACATGCTAGAACAAGAACTAAAAAACATTTGGAAAAACTCTTCGAAAGCTGCTCAAATAAATATTGAGACTGATCGATTGACCCAAGATTTTGACACGAAGATGACAGCCATTCAAAAGAACATCAGAAAAAGAGATGTAAGAGAGATTTCTGCTTCGGTATTTGGCATACTCATTTTTAGCTTTTTCGCATATGAAATTCCGTTTCCAATTACCAAATTCTCTTGTTTTTTATCTGTTTTATGGTTTGTATATGTGATCTATCGATTTAGAAAATCAAACCAACAAAACACTTCTGAAAAATTATCAGCATCACTTACAAAGCAACTAGCACATAAAAAACAGCTATTGCAACAGCAGGTAAAATTATTAGATTCTGCAGCGTATTGGTATGCTGCTCCTTCGTTTATAACAAACTTTATATTTATTATCGGCTTGGGAAATCCGGAAGATTATAACTGGAAAAACTTACTTACAGAAAACCTTTTACCATTAACGATTACCGCTAAAATAGGTGTATTAATAGGTCTGGCATTCTTTTATCTGTTTGGTGTATGGATCAACAAAAGAGCTGCTAAAAAAGATGTCCAACCAATTTTAAAAAACATCGAAGATATTCAGCAACAACTAAACAAACCAAACTAAAACAACATTCGATAAAGGTAAAACAAGGAGCGGTTTTAGGATTGTGTGAAAATTAATAAAAGAATATTTATCCATTAAAAAGTAGAAAGTAAATAAAAACTATTGCCAACACCGTCTATAATTTATTGATTGGCGCTCGCGGACTTTCTATCTGTGATTTATTTATTAACTTTAGTGCTTAACCACCGCAAAAAATCTTGTACCACAACATTATCATTCATTGCGGAACGAACTCAAAAATGAAAAAAATATTCTTTAAATCACCTGAATACTATTTAATAATTTTAGCCATTTTAGCTGGATATTCACCGCCATATTATGTTAATCCAATTTTTATCGGAATTATAGTAATCTTAATTCTTCAAATTATCTTTAAAAACAGAATAGCAGGGATCATATTAGGGGTTCTTTTCTTTTTAGTCAATTTGTATTTTCTTGGAGCTTTACTTTCGGAATTTAGTGAATTCACTGAATTTAATAATAGTGCAAAGCAATTACTATTTGTAGGTTTATCTATTTGGATTGTGAATCTCGTATTTTCATTGACTATGGTTTATAAATATGTAGCCAATAACTTTGAGAGAAACTCACAGATAAAATTAGAAAAACAAAGTATTTAAACAATTAACGGAATTGAGTTATAGAACGTAGAATGAATTACTCATACAACTATGACCAAAAATCTGAATTGAAAATATAACGGAAAAATAAATTGAACGAATTTACTCAAACTCTGAAAATCAGAAAACGAAATTTAGCGGAACAATTTGAATTATAAAAAAAAATGAGAGTAATCATCACGATAATTGGAGTTTTACTCTGTTTACCTACATTTTCACAATCGGAAAATGATTGTACTTTTAACAATGATTATAAAGGGTTAACAACTGATTGGTTGTCCGAATTAGGGAAAACAAATTTTATTTGGAATGCAAAAACTAATCAAGCGGAAATACAAAGTGGTCAAGACACAATTGTTATTTCTAAAGGCGGTTGCATCCATTTTAACACGTTAGTTGAGTTGAGACTTGGAAATAACACGCATACACTAAAAGACACTGAATATTGGTTAAAAAAAGCATTATATCTTGCAACAGAATTTGACTTAAAACATTACAAAAAAATGCTTAAAAAAAATTATTTCAATCGAGTTGAAGCCAGAAAAAATGTAATTGTGTTTGATATTAAGGATGACAAAATTGGTGATAACTTATTCTATGTTGGAGTTGAAATCAATTTTGAGAACAATAGAAAAATTATAAGTTTGAGTGAGTACTATAATTAAAAAGTAAAAACGTTTTGCCAACACCGCATAAATTAATTAGTATTGACAACTAATTGATAGTTACAATAAAGATACAATTATGAGTGACCAAAAATTTATCTTACCAGAAAGAATTGGACAAACTCCAAAAATCGGACAAACGCCACCACAACTACAGTTTTCGGACAAAAGTCCAAGGGATATTTATCAAAAGTTTCATGATTGGATGTTCAGTGCTTTTCCTAAGGTTAGAAAAGAACCAACACGAATTTCTGTACCATCTTCTATAGCAATGTGGCTAGATGAAAACGAAGACGTTGGGCATAGTGATGCTTTTATGCCTCCTTTTGGCGGTAGAGAATTTACACATATTCATTTAGATGGAAGCTTCCATACCGTTGTTGGTGCGGATGCGGAAAATGAAATTATTACAAAAAAATGGGGAGTTAGGCATATGTACTATGACCAAGGTGTAAAAGAGATTTTAGTATATGCGCCACGAAATGAAAATGAAATAGAAATAGCAAAAACTATTGTGATTAAATCTTATGAATATGCAACTGGTAAAAAGTACAATAAATAAGTAAAATCTATTATTTAAAAAAAAATTATGGAAAACATATTTGGAGGCCTAATTGGATTTTCAGCTATAATACTGATTATATTTTTATTCTGGTTTATTCCTATTTGGTTCGGCCTAAAATGGGCAAAAATCAAAGGAGTTTCTAAACTTTGGATGCTTTTTGGAATTCACCCAATGACTGGATGGATTGCATATTTAATTTTGAGATATGGAATTGACCCAAAAAAACAATGTGATAAATGCAAAGAATCAATTAAAATTGAAGCTCAAATTTGTCGTTATTGCGGAAACCAAATGAGCCAAGAAGAGATAAATATTACACTAAAAAAATTCAAGGAAAGAAAAAAATAACAAACCACAACAATGGGTATAAGTAATTGCTTGTTCTCGCCTACTTCTAAAAATTCTTTCGGATTTTCTAGTTGGTTTTGTATTTACAAAATTAGTCGCTTAATCAACGCAAAAAATCTTATACAAACACGTTGTACAACATTAACAAAACGAAATCTGACATAGAAAAACTAAAAAGGAAAACACCATAATTCTGAATAGGAATACATATTTCATTTATCAAATTAAGAAATTGATTTTCTAAAAGAATGGAAAATTATATCAACTGAAAATTGAAAGTGAAAAATCTGAAAATACTGCACAAAAAATGAAACAAATTATTTACAAAAATATCTTAAATTAAAAAAAACTTATGAGATTTACTCTTAAACTATGGATATTTACGACAATCATTTCGCCATTTCTAATAGCTATAGTTTTAGGAATTTTTATCAATAAATCTAAATTTGACAGTATATTGAATTCTTATGAAATAATATTTATAATGATTATAACTGGTGGAATTTTATCATTACCATCAATGATTTTCCTTTATTTAATAAAGAGAAATTTAAAGAGTAGTTTTTCAAATTGGTTAAAAAAATCCATTTTATCAATTTACTCTTTTTCATCTGTTTGGGTAACGTTTTATATTGTGGACAAAAGATTTATAACAAGTTGGTCTGAACAAACTATTTGGGTTTTAGTTTATTCATTAACAATTGTTTTAGGAATTTGGATTTTGAAAATTCCTAAAAATGAAATTAATTAAAAAAAACGGTGTACAACACCGTGTATAATTAATTGCTTGCGGAATTCCCTCACGGAAATTCACGCGAATTAATTATCTTTCCGCTACGGCGGAAAGTGTATCGCACTTTTAACCGCAAAAAATCATACACAATCACGTTGTAACACATATGAGAAAAGTCCATTTAATATTATTAATCTTAATGACCTTATCAAGTTGTAAAACTTTTGATTATAACAATAGATTTGATGAAAAATATATAGGCAATCCAAAGAAAATTCAAATCACAATTTATGATGCAATTAAAATTGATGACACTATAAAAAAAGGAAGAATGAAATATTCAGAAATTTCATTCTTTGATAAAAAAAATAGAATATTCAAAGATTATAGTATCAATTCTAAAGGAGATACAATCGGAAAAAAATGTGAAAGAATATTTAATAAAAAAGAACTTACTATAAAAAGCGTTTGTTATACAGATTCTACTGAAAATATTCTTGCTATTTATAAGTTAAATAAGAATTTCAAAAAAAGTTCATTTGAATTTTTTCGTAACAATAAATTGTCTGGAAAAAGAATTTTTAAATACTCATCAAATAAAATTGATTATGTTGATTTTGGTTATGACAAAAACAATAAAATTAAAGATAAAACACTCATAATTCACGATAAAAAAGGTCGGATATTTAAATCTACAAGTTACAATCTAGATGACAATAGTATTAAAAATATCATTGAGCATAAATATGACAAAAATGAGAATGAATATGAACAAAACTGGTATAAGAAAGGAAAAAACCTTTTCACTTCTTACACTAATAGAAAATTTGATGACAGAAATAATTTTCTTTATGGAGAAAAACTATTTTTCAAAAATTCAGACACTATAAAATCTATTACCACAATCGAATATAAATATGATAAAAAAGGGAATATTATTTATAGATTAATTAAGACGAACAACAAACCATCTTTCATTGAGAAAAGAAAAATAACTTATTAAATACGTGGTACAACACCGTGTATAATTAATTGCTTTGGTTCTGGCTTATTTAGGAAATTAGTCGCTTAAAAAACGTAACCTGCCTTATACAACAACGTTGTAAACAATATAGAACAAATAAAAATATACAACTATGAAAAAATATGCTTTTCTAATCTTGATTGCAGGAATCATAATTTCGTGCAATAAGAAAGATGTTTTATTAAACGACTGTATAGATTCCATTTTTTATTACGATTCTCTCAATGGAGAATGTGTAAACTGTAAAGGAGAATTAGGATTAAATCCTTATAATTTAAACCAAATAAGACTTACAAAAAATGCTGAATGTATGAAGTTTCCTGCAATGCATTTAGTTTTTATACTTGACACTTTAAATATTGAAAATTTTAATGAATATGCAAATAATGATATTCAAGAATACAATTTTAAAGGTGCAGATTTAGACTCCACTAACTTACATTTTAACCAACTTATCAAATCTAACTTTGAAGGAGCTAAAATTTCTCAAATTAATTTTGGTTATGCGCGAATTAATGGGGAAATTGACAGTTATACCGAATATCCTGAAGGATGTATAATTGAAAACGATTCAATTAATTGCCATCAATAAATACTATTTACAACACCCTGTATTAAAAATTGCTAGTTTTAACATATTTACGAAAGTCCAAACGAACTTTCTATCTGTGATTTATTTACTAACTTTATCGTTTAACCACAGTAACTAACCTTACATAGCAACGTTATGGGTTATTAAACACTCAACTTATTAAATATCAATAATTTAAAATGAAAAAACACCTATTATTATTTTTAACAGCAATTTTAAGCCTTAATTGCTATTCACAAATTTCTTTTGAAAAAGGGTATTACATTGATAATGATAATCAAAAAATTAATTGTCTTATTAAAAATATTGATTGGAAAAGTAATCCAACTCAATTTGAATATAAACTATCCGAAGACAGTGATTCTAATACGTTAACAATAAAAACAATAAAAGAGTTTAGTGTTTTTAGCATTTCAAAATACGTTAGAAATACCGTAAATATTGATAGATCTAGTACGAATGTTACTAATTTAAGCTATAACAGAAAACCAATATTTAGTGAAGAAACACTTTTTTTAAAAGTAATCGTTGAGGGTCAGTCAAATTTATATGAATACAAAGATATTAACTTAAAAAGATATTTTTACACTAACGAAAATTCAAATATTGAACAATTAATTTTTAAAAAATATAAAACCATTAACGAGGAAATTGGAAGAAACAACAGATTTAGACAACAGTTATGGACTGGTTTGAAATGTCCAAATTTTAAAATGAGCAAAATTGAAAACCTAGACTACAATAAAAATGACTTAGCACAATTTTTCAATGAATACAGTAAATGTTATAATAAAGACATAATTAGTTTCGAACCAAAACAAAAAAGAGATTTATTTAATTTGACAATCAGACCTCGATTAAATAGTTCTTCACTATCAATACAAAACAGTTTTATTACTGATGGCAGAAATGCTGATTTCGACAATAAAATAGGGTTTGGATTTGGATTAGAAGCTGAATTTATTTTACCCTTTAATAAAAACAAGTGGGCAATTACAATTGAACCAACTTATCAAAGTTTTAAGTCTGAGAAAAAGACTAATAACATCAATCACACTGGAGGCAGATTAATTGCGAAAGCAGATTATAGTTCTATTGAAATTCCAGTAAGTTTAAGACATTATTTATTTTTAAACAACAATTCAAAAATTTTTATTAATGCTTCTTTTATTTTTGATTTAAGCTCAAAATCATCAATTGAATTTTCAAGAGATAATGCATCCGGTTCGTCCTCAATAGAAATCGTAACAAGACCTAATTTTGCTTTTGGGATTGGTTATAAATACAATGATAAATATAGCTTAGAAGTAAGACATTTGTCTAGTAGAGAAGTTTTAGATAGCTATTTAGCTTGGAATTCAGATTACAAAACATTTTCACTAATATTTGGATATTCAATATTTTAAAAACAATCCATAATCGCTTAAGCATAGCAACGAATCTTATACAATAACGTTGGTCGTAATTTGATTCATCTATAAAATATAACTTAAAAAAATATGAAAATCGGAAAATTAAGTCTTTTAATGATTTTAGGAATTGTTCTTTTTACGAGCTGTAATAGTAATAACAATGATGATTTAACGGAATCAGAATCTATAATCGGAATTTGGAATGTTAAAAATATTAGTGGTGGAATCGCTGGAATAGAAGACGAATATGAAACTGGAATAATAACTTGGGTATTTAACGACCAAACTCTCACTGTTGAAAATAATGAGAGTCAAGGAAATATATATAGTGGATTTGAAAGCGGAACATACAATTACTCTGCTACTGAAATAAACGGAATTAATTATATTATTATAGATAATGCTGAATATGGTGGTTATATCCTTTCAAATAACAACTTGATTATTAATCAAAACGTAACTACATCTGGATCTAGCGCTGATAGATTTATGTTACAATTTGAAAGATAAAAACTACTTCCAACACCATACAAAATTGTAGCAGATTTAACGAACCGCTTCAATATTTGAGAAAAAATATGAAAAAAAATATTATTATTTTTTTACTTGGTATGATTGCTTTGAGTTGTAATTCAAATGACGATAATTCGACTATTGAAAGTAATTGCGATTTCGTATCTAAAATTATTTCAGAAAACGATTTTAATGGAATTAATACCTCTAATTATGTAATAACTGCCGTTGAATTAAATAATGAATGCTTAATAATAACATTCGGTTCTAGCGGTTGTGGAACAGAATTGTGGAAAGAAAATTTATATAGTACAGATGCTTTTTATACTATTTTCCCATTACAAAGAGGGCTCAAAATGGAATTAATAAATGACGAGTTATGTCAGGCTGCTTTTCAAAAAACGGTATCTTTTGACTTAACACCGTTTCAAATTGATGGACAGAGTGAAATACCATTAAATATTGATGGATGGAATGAACAAATTACTTATGAATATTAAAAACGTGCTACAACATCGTCCAAAATTAATTGCTTTGTATTCGCTTACTTAGGAAAGTTCTCGCAAACTTTCTATCTGTAATTTATTTATTAACTTTAGTGCTTAAAACACATTTAAAAGCATGTTGGAGTTAGGTTGTGGAATAGGAAAAAACACAAATTGGTTCTTGGAAAATCAAAACGAATAATTGAATTGGATTTTTCGCGAAAAATGCTAAATAAAGATTTAACATAGCCAGAATCGGCCTTGCCTGAGGTACTAAAAGACTTAAAAATGAGATCTCATAAATTAGCTATCTTTTTTACATTGATTGCTTTATCTTATGCAAATACAGTAAATGCAACCAATTATTATATCTGTGATTGCGCTGTTTTAGCAGATCCAAATTGTGCTACGGGAGATGACGCTAACAGCGGTACAAGTATCAATTCTCCCTGGCGAAGTACGGTTATGGTTAACTCGGTAATAAATTCATTACAGGCAGGTGACCAAATATTATTTGCACAAGGGGGCGCTTGGATTGATGCTTCTATAGGGAAGATATATAACTACAACGCAACCGCAATAAACCCTATCGTATTTGATAGTTATACGCCAACTTGGGGCGGAACAGCTAAGCCTATTTTAACAGAGTCAAGAGTTGGTATCAACCTTTTTTATTTTGAAGACGGCGGAAATGCTGATCATGATGAAGGTTATGTTATTCGTAATTTGGATTTAAGAGGTGATGGTACCGGTCAGTGGGCCGTCTTTGCATATAATGACGTAGACTACATTACAATGGAAAATATTGACATTTCAGACTTCGGAATTGGTGTGCATTGCGCTGGCGCAAATACACCAAACTCAGGAGCTGATACACAAAACCAAAATATGCGTTTGTCGAACTCCACAATAAAAAATTGTTCTGAACAAGGTTTTCTTGGAGGAGCAGACTATTTACTCATAGAGAACTGCCTCTTTCAAAACAACGGATTTGCTCGGGCTGTTTTCAATCATAACATCTATGTAAGCAGTGGCGACCATGTTACCATTCGAAACAATGAACTTTATAAATCGGCTGTCATTGATGGTATGGCAGATGGCGTTTCACTAGTTGTGCATGGTATGCATGACAACCTGCTCATCGAAGGGAATTTTGTGCACGAAGATGCAGGAATGGTTACGGGGAATGCTTGGGGAATTGCCGTGGATCCAGGTTACACCTCAGCAGAGGGCTTTACAAACCTCATAATAAGAGGTAATTTGCTAATAAATATGTTTAATACAGCTATTGGTGTAGCATCAGCTCCTGGAGCTATCATCGAAAATAATGTAATTATTAATGAAGCTGCAGGTAATATGAATGCTATTACTGCCCCTGACCGCATAAGAGGTGATAATGACATGGAAATGACAAACGTAATTATACGAAACAACTCTGTTTATTTACGGAATGCTAATGCATCCACTACAGGTATTTCTGTAGGGGAAGAAGGAAGTGGACATGAAATTGTAAGCAATATTATATCCATGGATAATGGCAATGGTTTTTCCATGAATCTTTCTGACGCAGCCTATACGAGTGTGGATTACAACATGATGGAACTTCTAAATAATGCAAATTGGGGCGCAGGGCAAGACCTTGTTTCTTGGTCATTATCGCGAGAATTTGATCAGAATTCCCTCGAAGAAAACCCCTTGTTCACTTCTCCGGGATCACCCAATTATAATCTCATACCCTTATCATCAGGCGTTATTGAAGCCGGACACCCTGGATTAAGTTCCCCCATTGATTATACAGGAGCAGCACGAAATGGCATTGCCGATATTGGAGCATATGAAAATTTCGTTTTGTCCATATCTGAGAATCAACAGGGCTTTAATAAGAATATAATAAACTGCTTTCCAAATCCAACCAATGGTCAGATTACATTTAAATCGGATATTTCTATGATTGGAACAACGTACATTATCTATAATTTATACGGTCAATCTCTTCTAAGAGGAAAAATAATTTCTGAAGAAATGATATTGGAATTAGATCGTTTTTCTACCGGTAATTACTTAATCATTTTTGGGAATAATATGAACCAGGTAATTAAAATAATAAAGAAGTAAAGCTACCCCATAACAACGTATAAAATACATTTTATACAAATCGATATGTACAGGCAAGACAGACTTACGAAATAAATTGTGGACAAACTGCAATTAAAAAATAAAAATTAGGAGATGTATTAATCCGAAAAATTAGCATCTATTTACATGTCACGCTTCAGACACAAGACTGGTTCGAGTAATTACTCAAAAAACCGAAATTAAAAATAATAACGATTCATTAACTAAAAAAAACTGTTATGAAAAATTTAAAGTTACTAATTATTTTAATTGGAATATCGTTTATTTCATGTTCTGAAAATGATTCTACATCAATTACATTAGAAGACAATGTTCCTGGTGGAAGTTGCGAAGTAGACGACCCAAGGTTAACTGACCCTAATTACGAAGGTACAATTTGCTGTTTTCAAAGAAATTCAGCTTTAAGCTTAAATACTCCAGTAATATATGAATACCTAACAAATCTTTCAGATCCGAGTGTGACTTGGCAAATAGAATCGGGTGATATTCAAATCGTATCAGGACAAGACTCTAAAATAATAACAATAAATTTAGGTGAAAATTTTGAAGGTGGAATCATTAAAGTCTTAGGCACCTCAACTGATGGCTTAGCTTGTTCAGAGGCTGTCGTAATTACAACAAACTAACCATACACCAAACGTTATAAATAATTCTAAAACATGAAAATAATTAAAAAAATACTCTTTTTCACTTTACTATTAGTGGTCATGATTGCATTGTTTAATTTTAACACAATTAAAAGACTTTATAATGTAATTCATTTGTTTGATGAAGAAGTAATCGTCGAAAACTTTAGAAATATGGATGAAATATTTGAAGTTTCCATGATACCGCCTTCAACGTCTAAAATTGAATATCCTAAAAAATTATCATTCCAACTTCCAAATTCATTTACCTTTAAGAATAAGCAATTGAATACAGAACAGTTTCTATCTGATAATCAACTAGAAGGTTTAATGATACTAAGAAATGATACAATTATCTACGAAGATTATAGATTAGGATTAAAACCCGTTGACACTCATATTAGTTGGTCAGTTTCTAAATCTATTGTTTCTTCTCTGTTAGGTATTGCTTATGATGAAGGCCTGTTTAAATTAGATGATCCTATTACAGATTACCTTTCCCAATTTAAGAACACAGGGTATGATACTGTTTTAATAAAGGATATTTTACAAATGAGTTCAGGTGTTCATTTTAATGAAGATTATGGCGATTTCAACTCTGATATTAATCGATTTGGTAGAACGTTTGCAATAGGAGGATCATTAGAAGAATTTTCAAAATCATTAAATAGAGAACTTAAACCAGGTACATTTAACCACTATGTAAGTATAGACACACAAGTACTTGGCATGTTGTTAAAGAAAATCACTGGAAAAAGCCTAACCAATCTTTACAGAGAAAAACTTTGGGAACCTTTAGGAATGCAAGATAGTTGTGAGTGGATAATTGACGAAACAGGAATGGAATTGGCTCTTGGTGGGTTAAATATGACCTTGAGAGACTTTTCTAAAATTGGGCAATTGTATTTACATAAAGGGTTTTTAAACAATAGACAAATTGTTTCTGAAGAATGGATTAAGATGTCAATTACTCCTGATGCATCCCATTTAATACCTGGAAAAAGAACAAACGCGAGTCATGAACAAGGTTATGGGTTTCAATGGTGGATACCTGTAATTGATCAAGGAGATTTTTTTGCTGCAGGGATTTATGATCAATATATTTATATTTCACCCTCTTCGAAATTAGTAATTGTTGCATTATCTGCGAACCATGAATACAAAAACAAAAAACTTGGTGGTAAAATAGAACATATTGCTCTTTTCAAAAAAATTGCCGAGATATTGAAATTGTAGATACTAATACGAAAATAAGCTATTTATAATACTATGTAAAAACCAAATACCTAATAAATTAATGAATAATACACCGCTTACTTACGGGAATTATCGAGGATTTTCTATTCGGTTTGTATTTACTAAATTAGTCGCTTTAACAGGAGAAATATCTTAGACAAACACACTATAAATGAAAAAACTAATACCCATAATTTTTACTCTTTTCTTAATAGGTTGTTCTTCATACAAATCTAGTGAATACAGTTACTCTAATAATCAAAAATATAAATTAGTGACGGTTCCTTTTGAGGTTGGAAAAGACACCATACTTGTTACTGAAATCAGATTTTATAAAATAAGTTCTGCCTTGAATACGCAACAAGTTCTCTACGACAAATTTGGAAAATGGAATCAGAAGACAATAAGTAAATATGGGAATCGAATGAATCAGTTGGTATGGATAAATAAATCGCTTTTTAAAGACAACCATCAGTTTACAATCCTTGCAGACGGAGTCGAAACTAAAACTGACTATTACGCTTCAATGATACTCTTTGACACGAATTTTAAAGACTGTATAAACCCTAGTCATCCATTAAGTAAATTAGTAATTAAAAAACTAACTGAAATGATGGGAACTCGATTATCTGTTACAGATTTTTATACGGTTTTAAAGGAATAAATTTATGACGTGTTTCTTACCTACTAACAGAAATTTACTCGTATTTTTTATCTGCAATTTATTTACTAAATTTAGTGCTTAAAAATATGCAACGAAACTTATGCCCTGTTCTAAAAAAAGGGTAGATAATTTTTAGTGCGTTCAAATTTACTTTTGTTTCATACAAAACTGACTACATCTAAAATCAACACCATGAAAAAAATCGCTTTTTCTTTACTATTATTCTTTATTGCCACAGCCACTTTCGCACAATCTATAGACAGTATTTTTAAATCTGTTAAGTACAGAAATATCGGTCCTTTTAGAGGAGGTAGATCTGTTGCTGCATCTGGTGTCGTTGGAGATCCAATGACCTATTATATGGGAAATACTGGTGGTGGAGTTTGGAAAACTGAAGATGGTGGTCAGCTCTGGGAAAATATTTCTGATGGATATTTTAAAACCAGTTCTGTTGGAGCAATCGCAGTTTCTGAAAGTGACACAAACATCGTATATGTAGGAATGGGCGAGCATGCACCTAGAGCTGTTATGACTTCTTATGGAGATGGCGTGTACAAATCTACTGATGCAGGTAAAACTTGGGTTCAGATGGGTTTAAAAGCCACCCAGCATATTTCAAGAATAGTGATACATCCTACAAATCCAGACATCCTTTTTGTGGCAGCACAAGGAGCATTGTATGGACCGAATAAAGAACGAGGAATTTTTAAATCTATCGATGGTGGTGCAAGTTGGACTAAAGTACTTTATGTAAATAATTTAACAGGCGCTGCTGAATTATCAATGGACTTTAACAATCCTTTGGTGATGTACGCAGCTATGTGGGAACATCAGCGTAAACCTTGGAAAGTAATTAGTGGAGGTGTTGGAAGTGGTCTTTACAAAACTTCGGATGGAGGAGAAAATTGGAGTAAAATTCACGATGGCTTGCCTAAAGAAAAAGGAAAGATGGCGATTGCTGTGAGTCGATCAAATTCTGATAAAGTATATGCTTTGGTTGAAAGTGATTCTGACAAAGAATTGGGCGGATTATTTGTTTCTAACAATGCAGGAAAAAACTGGTCTAAAATATCTTCAGACCATAGTCTTGTTCAAAGAGCATGGTACTATATCGAGTTATTTATCGACCCTAATGATGAAGAAAAAATATATGTGCTAAATGCGAGTGCACAACGCTCAATCGATGGTGGAAAAAACTGGTCAACAATAACCGGTACACATGGTGACCACCACGATCTTTGGATCAACCCAAACAACAGCAGAAATATGATAATCGCCAATGACGGTGGTGCTGCAGTCTCTTATAATTATGCGAAATCTTGGTCTCCTCAAAACAGAATGGCTACCGCACAGTTTTATAGAATAAATACGGATAATCTTTTTCCTTATAATATTTATGGTGGGCAACAAGATAATACTTCTATAAAAATTAGTAGCCTTGCGCTAGGATCTGGTGGTATAAATGAACAAAATTGGTCAGCTTCTGCCGGTGGAGAAAGTGCTTTTTTAGCCTTCGATCCCGACAATCCTAGATATGTATTAGGAGGAAGTTATTTAGGAACTATTGAAATTTTAGATACCAAAGCAAAAGCGAGTACTCAGATTATGGCGGCTCCGATTCAATATTTAGGTAGAGATTCTAAAGACATGAAATACAGATACAATTGGAATGCTCCAATTATCTGGTCGCAACATGAACCAAACACGTATTATCATGGAGCACAATTGTTATTGCGAACGAGAGATAATGGTAACAATTGGGAAGAAGTTTCCCCTGATTTATCAAACAATGAAAAGGAAAAACAAGGAAAAGGCGGTGGTCCTTACACAAACGAAGCGGTAGGTGCAGAAAATTACGGTACGTTAGCGTATGTCGCTGAATCGCCACATGAAAAAGGTTTTATTTGGACTGCAACAGACGATGGAGTTTTACAATTAACGAAAGATGGTGGAAAAACTTGGAAAAATGTCACTCCGAAAGGGCTCCCTGAAACTTTAATCAATTCTATTGAAGTCTCACCTCATGATAAAGCAACAGCGTATATTGCTACAACTAGATTCAAATTTAACGATTACACACCTGCGATTTATAAAACGACAAACTATGGTAAATCTTGGAAAAACATCAGTTCTGGGATTCCAACAGGAGCTTATACAAGAGTTGTTCGAGAAGATACAACCCGAAAAAATTTACTTTTTGCAGGAACAGAATTAGGAATGTACATTTCTTGGAATGGTGGAAAGCAATGGCAATCATTTCAATTGAATTTACCGATAGTACCTATTACTGATTTAAAAATAAGTCATGGAGATTTAAGTATCGCAACCATGGGTCGCTCTTTTTGGGTATTAGATGATTTGGGATTAATCCGACAATTCGAAGGTACTGATACTTCTTTTGCATTACTTCAACCAGAAGATGCCGTTATCGGAAATTGGGGAAGTCAATTAAACAGTAGTTCAGATAACGTTACAGGGGCAGATGATTCCCAAGGTGTTAATCCTGCAAATGGTGTGGTATTTTATTATTATTTACCGACTGTGGAAAAAGATACAGCATTGACTTTATTGATTAAAGATAAAGACGGAAATTTAGTGAGAGCAATTAGTTCTAAAAAAGATCCTAATTATTTAAGATACCCTGGAGGCCCTTCACCTGAGCCTATACTATCAAATAAAGTTGGACTTAATCGTTTTGTGTGGAACATGAGACACACGAGTATTCCTGGAATGCCGACCGCTTATATCGAAGGATCTTTTAGAGGACATAAAGCGATGCCAAATGCATATACGAGTACACTTCAGCAAGGTGGTAAATCGGCTAAAGTATCATTCAACATTCTATCGAATCCATTATATAGCGTCACTAAAGAAGAGTATGAAGAAACTCATGATTTCAGAGCTAAAACGGAAGCAAATATTACCGATATGCACTTAAGAGTTAATGCCTTAAAAAAGGTACAAACTCAGATTGCTAACATCTTAAAAGAACTATCCAAAGAAGAAAAATATAGCAAAGTGAAAGCTGAAGGTAAAGCAATCATTGAAAAACTAAAATCTTGGGATGAAGATATGGTGCAACGTAAATCAAAGGCGTATGATGATGTAGAGAATTTTCCTAATAAATTTACGGCAGAATATATTTTCCTTATTGACCATAATGGCAGCGGATTACCGAAAGTAAACCAAGCATCAAAAGACAGACTTGTGGAGCTTGACAAACAATGGGAAGTATTAAAAAATAGATCAGAAGAACTTTTAAATATTGATATTCCGACATACAATAAGTTACTTTGGGATACAGGTATTGGAGCTCTTAAAACAAAATAGAAAATAGCGTTAAAAAAAAGTAACAACATGAGATTACTAAAACTATTATTTATTTGCATGCTGATGCTGCCAATAAATACGAATGCACAAAAAAGAAAAAAGAAATCTTCAGAACCTACCATAAAACTAACAGACTCATTATTTCATGGTTTAAAATGGCGTAATATCGGTCCGTTTAGAGGAGGAAGAAGTGTTACCTCTACTGGAGTAACAGGTCAACCTCACACGTATTATATGGGCTCTACAGGTGGTGGTGTTTTTAAAACTACGGATGATGGAATCACATGGAAAAACAGCTCTGATACATTTTTTAAAACAGGCTCTGTCGGTGCGATTGCAGTCTCAGAAAGTGATACAAATATTGTCGTTGTTGGTATGGGAGAACATGCTGCACGTGGCGTGATGACTTCTATGGGCGATGGTGTTTACAAATCGATGGATGCCGGAAAAACATGGACACATTTAGGACTAGAAAAAACGCGTCATATTTCTGATGTTGTGATACATCCAACAAACCCCGATATTATTTATGTAACTGCACAAGGAGCGCAATATGCTCCATCAAAAGAACGTGGTATTTATAGAACTACTGATGGCGGAATTACTTGGGAAAACATCTTATCAGTAAATGACACTACAGGAGCTTCGTCTTTGTCTATGGATATGACCAATCCTCGTATTTTATATGCAGCGATGTGGCAACATCGTCGTTTCCCTTGGTTTATGGAATCTGGAGGTGATGATTCAGGATTATACAAGTCTACTGATGGCGGAGATACTTGGAAAAAGATGAAAAAAGGATTGCCAAAAGATTTTGGAAAATCAGGTATTTCTGTTTCAAGAGCAAACCCAGAACGTGTATTTGCAGTGATTGAAGCTGAAGGCAAAAAAGGAGGTGTATATCGCTCTGATAACGCAGGAAAAACTTGGAAACAAATAAATGGCAATCGTGTTAATATCGCACGATCTTGGTATTATATGGAGATTTTTGCGGATCCACAGAATGAGAATGTGGTGTATGTTTTAAATGCACCGGTCATGAAATCTATTGATGGCGGTAAAAGCTTTTCTAATATTGCTGTTCCTCATGGAGATAATCATCATTTATGGATCAATCCAAACGATAATACCAATCTAATTAACTCGAATGATGGAGGCGCTAATATTTCCTTTAATGGAGGTAAAAGTTGGAGTTCACAGAAAAATCAACCTACTGCTCAATTTTACCGTGTTATAACCGATAACTTAGTGCCATATAATGTATATGGTGGGCAGCAAGATAACTCTGCAATTGCTATTGCAAGTCGAACAAACGATGCAGGAATCGGTTGGAAAGACTGGCATTCTGTGGCAGGTGGTGAAAGTGCTTTTATTGCTTTCGACCCTAACAATCCAGAAACTGTTTATGGTGGTACTTATCAAGGAAATATTGGCAAATGGACAAAAACATCTAGAGAACAAAAATCAATTAAAGAATATCCGGAACTAGGATTAAGTATTGCACCAAAAGATGCTAAATATCGTTATAATTGGAATGCACCGATTATCAGTTCACCGCACAACAGAACTACAATTTATCATGGGGGTAATGTTGTTTTTAAAACTACGGATGAAGGAATAAACTGGACGACAATAAGTCCTGATCTTACCAAAAACGAAACAGAGAAACATGGTGCAGGTGGTGGCCCTTATACAAATGAAGCGGCAGGTGGTGAAAATTACAACACGCTTACCGCATTAGTAGAATCAGAACATGAAGAAGGCGTTTTATATGCTGGTAGTGATGACGGTTTACTTCATATTACAAAAAATGGTGGTGCAACTTGGGAGAATATTACACCAAAAGGAATTAAAGATGGAATTATAAATAGTATTGATATCTCTCCGCAGAACCCTGCAAAAGCGTATGTCGTTATTATGAGATACAAGTCGATGGACTTAAACTCTTATGTTTTTAAGACAAACAATTACGGACAAACTTGGACGAAAATTGTAAATGGATTAGAGGATCCAAACGGATTTGCAAGAGTTGTAAGGGCAGATAAAAACAGCCCAGGATTGTTATATGCAGGTACAGAAACTGGATTATGTGTTTCAAATGATGATGGTGCGCATTGGCAACGTTTAAAATTGAACTTACCGATAGTTGCTATTAATGATTTAACCCTTCAAGATAATGATTTGGTTGCTGCAACATCAGGTCGTGGATTCTGGATTTTAGATGATTTATCTGTGCTACAAAACATGAATTCTAATCATAAAGCGATTCAACTATTTAAACCCAAAGCAACCTACCGCATTTTTGGAGGCAACTCTAAAGCTGTAGGACAAGGTCAGAATCCGAAAAGCGGTGTGACTTTCGATTATTACTTAGATAAGGCAGCAGATTCTTTAGATTTAAAAGTGGCGATATTACAAAATTCAAAAGTGATAAGAACCTACACGAACAAAAAACAAAAAGGTTTTAAATCGTGGCCAGGAGGACCTTCTAAACCACAAATTTTACCTTCAAAAAAAGGATATAATCGCTTTACTTGGGATTTTAATAGAGAAGCATTACCGTCGATACATAAGGTTTTTATTTTCGGAGGACTTTCTGGATCTAGCGTAGCTCCTGGTAACTATACGTTGCGATTAACATTAGAAGAAGATACCGTTGAAACAGAAATAACGATTCTTCCAAATCCTGTTATGAACTCAAATTCGCAAGATTTTGTAGCACAACAAAAAATGCTTGTATCCATTGAAAATACGATTAGAGAGATGCATGCGTCTGTAAACCAAATGCGATCTACCAAAACACAGCTAGATACGTATGCGAAGCTTTTAAAAGACAATACGAATGCGGTCTCTTTAATAGAAAAAGGAGATGCTTTAACAAAGCGTATTAATCGTTGGGAAGAAAATTTAATTCAGGCAAATCAAAAAACGTTTCAAGACGTTATTAATTTCAATAATAAACTAAACGCACAACTTATTCAACTTAAAAGTTATATCGACCAAGCAGACCCTAAAATCACAAATGGTGCTACAACACGATTTAATGATTTAATGAAAGATTGGCAAGTGTATAAAAATGAACGCGATGCCATTATAGAAACAGAAATGAATGCCTATAACACATTGTATAAATCACTAGATATACCCGCACTTATTATTCAGGAGAAGTAGATCAATGATAAAATTACTTCGTGAAATACGATTGGTATAATTGCAGTAGGCCTAATTGGAATGACGAAAGTAAGCAAAGGATAAAAGAAGATGGTTATCTTTCCCTATCAGTGGAAAGATAACCGTACTTTTAACCCATAAACAGATACGTTAAAATCTACATGAAACTTAAAATCACCTTAATTCTACTTACATTTATATCAGGTATTTATTCTCAAAATAATAAAAAAGGAAAAGAAGATTTCAACTACGAGTTAAAGCATAAAAGTGAATCTTGGTTCTCTGAGATGAAAGATCATGCGAACTATTTTGAAGTAAAAAATAAGTACGATTTATATTTTGCAAACAAGCAATGGGAAAAAAGTAAACCTAGATCTTTAGGTGAAAACTGGTTGAAATCAAAATTATATTATTTAGATGCAAATGGTTTTGTACAACCAGCGCCTAAAAATAAAAGAGAATACAGCTATAATAGTCCCTTAAATTCTTTTAATTTAAATTCAACTACTCTAATTGGTTCTTGGGAATTATTAGGTCCTGTAAACAGTGCTACAACAAACTATTCTGGAAAAGGAAATCATGGAGGTTATGTTTTTTTAAATAGAATAGACCCTACCAATAACTTAAAACGGTTTGTTTCATTTGTAACGGGAGGTTTATGGATGACAAATGATGGAGGAATAAATTGGACTTTAGTAGACTCAAATTTACCAGATGACACATATTTAGATTTAGATGTTGCACTCTCTAATCCGTTAATTGTTTATGCGATAAGTGATCAACAAGTTATAAAATCTACCGATGGTGGTTTAAACTGGAATTCTACAGCTTTAATGAGTACTGCATATGCAGGAAAAGCTTACGACATTGCAGTATCTCCATCAGATGCGAATATTGTCGTAGCAAGATGGGGAAATAAAATATATAGAACAACAGATGGAGGAGCTACATGGACATCAGTACATACAAACCTATCTAATCATCAAGTATGGGATAGCTCTGTACATAGTGAAATGCTAGATTGGAGTACAACAAACACTTCTGTTGTGTATTCTTTAAGTACAAATCATAGTAATACTGTTATTTTACACCGTTCTAATGATTCTGGTGCTACATTTATTCAAATAGCGACACTTTCCTTATCTAATTCTGCAAATGGACAAACAGTTGGTTGGGCAAAATTATTATTACCAAGTACAAATTCAGCTTCAATTTATATTGCTATTGGTAGTGGTAACAATGCTTATGCACACAATGCAGCTCATTTATATAAAGTCAATGCAACAACAGGAGCCGTAGAAAATACAAAAACAAATATGATTACTGGAGTTGGAGACCCTTTTAACCATGACCCTGTTTTACATCACGGAGATATTAGTATGGATCGTAATGATGAAAACAAAATTGTATATGGTTCTTACGGAAATAACAAAATTCATGTTTCTACGAATAATGGTAATTCATTTTCATTGTCATCGGCGACAATACATTCTGATATTAGAACCATAGATATTGTTAACAATATTTTTTTAATTGGAACTGATGGAGAAACAGTCGTATCTATGGACAATGGAGCTACATTAACAACACAAACAAATAGTATCAGTAATCATGAATTATGGGGTTTTGGTAGTGCTTTTAAAACAAGTGTAGTTGCTTCTGGTAATAATCATGGACCTGTAATGATTAAAGAGGCTGCAAATGGTTTTGATTGGTATAATGGAACAGGTGCAGATCAAGGAAATACGGATGTAAATCCATTAGATGACAGATATATTTACAGTCAAGGTTATAGTAATTATAGGTATTTTAGAACAGGAACACATACGCTAATTAATGAATCTAATTTTTTAGATATAGGAGGAATATATTCTTATTTTAATTCTATAGAATTTCATCCAAATAACTATTACACAATCATAACACATCATGCAGGGCAATATCCTACAGGAAATGCAAACCTTGATATTTGGAAAAGATCACTGATTAAAACAGAGGATAATGGAAGTAGTATTGCTATCGTAAAAACATTTAACCAACAGGTTTTTAGGGAGAAAATTTCAATGAAAAATCCTAATCACATGTATGTGGTGGAAGGAATAACCAATAATAAATTGTGGCATACAGATGATGCAGGAATTACTTGGGCAAATATTACACCGAACTCCACAGAAACATCAGGGCAAACAAATATTTCTGACATTGCAGTAAGTGATGAAAATCCAAATGAAATATGGGTTACGTATAGTGGTGTACAGTCTGCCTGTAAAATATTGAAATCAAATGATTATGGAGCTACTTGGGTAAACTTAACGCAAGCAAATTTAACAGCGTACCCATTGACTAAAATTATTTTTCAAAGAGGGTCTAATGGAGGTGTTTATGTAGGAAATAAAAGCGGAGTTTACTACCGCAATAATACAATGAGTACTTGGGAAGCAATAGGAACTGGTTTACCAATGTCGCAAATTAGATTCATGTTTATTAATTACAATGAAAATAGATTAAAAATTGGGACTTCTAGAGGTGCTTTTGCGCACGATTTATATGAAATAAGTCCTACAAATGCATTAATCTCTGCAAGTACTTCTAAAATTATTTGTCCGACTGTAGAGAACGTCCAATTTAAAGATTACTCTGTCGTTAGAAATGCTTCTGCAACATGGTTATGGAGTTTTCCAGGGGGAATGCCTTCTACGTCTAGTGAAGAAAATCCAGAAATATCATATGCAAATGCTATCGATGGTTTTTATGATGTTACATTAACCGTTACGGATGCTTATGGAACAAGTACGCAAACATTAACAAATTTTATTGAAATTTCAAACCAATGTGGAACGCAAATACCAGAACCAACACCTGGGAATGTAGCTAGTTTGTCGGGAGCAGCAAATGGTGATTTTTTAAAAGTAGATGATTTAAATCTAAGAAGAAATTCTTTCACGTTTTCTTGTTGGATTAAACCCAATGGAATACAGGAAGATTATAGTGGTATATTTAGTACTCAAGATGACAATACATCCTTAATTTTAAATTTTTTAAACGGCGATAATACCATCGGTTTTCATCCAACATGGTGGTGGTCTTCAGGATTAAGAGCAACACCCGATGAATGGTCTCATGTTGCTTTGGTTAGCAATGGTTCACAAGTAAAAATTTATGTAAATGGAGAAGAAAGCGTCAATAATACAACATTGAGTTCGCAAGTAGTGTCTAAAATAGATCTTGGCCGTTACGGTAGAGGATATTCATCACGATATACAAATTTAGAAATGGATGAGGTTTCTATTTGGAATAGACCATTAAGTATCGATGAAATAAGACAGTGGAGACATTTAACAAAAACAGATATTACAGATCCAATATTTACAGGATTAGTAGCATATTACCAATTTAATGAATCGAATGGAAATATTTCTATAAATAAAACTTCAAACACAAACTACGCTTCCTATTTTGGCGTTAGCGCTTCAAATCACATTGCTTCTAATGCACCCGTATTTAATGGGAAAAGTGAAAAAATAAATATAAACTCTGCAGGTACAAAAGATTTTAGCACAACAGGATTGTCTATGAATTTTGCCAATGGAATGTATCCTAATGGAGATGTTTGGGTATCTACAGGGACCATAGACCCTGATGTTTTACCTGATGCACTTCAGTATTTTAATTCGTATGCTATCATTAATAATTATGGTCAAAATCAAACATTTACATCTTTAGAGAGCATGACTTTTACTGGGAATTCAGAATATTATATTTCTTCTGCAAATGATTACAACTTGTACAAAAGAAATAGCAATGATTTTGGAGATAGTTGGGGTTCAATATTAGATACAGGAGATGCTATAACAGGAACAGGAGGAGCCAATACCTTAATTTCATTTTCAACAGGACTAATGGTTAGTTCTTTTTCTCAGTTTGTACTTTCAAATAATGACAGCAGTTTGTCTGTAAATGAAGAGCTAGCAATAAAAAACCCGATCATATATCCTAATCCTTTAACAAAGGATAGTAATTTATCGATTACAATCCCTTCAGGATGGGAAGATTCTACACTAATCGTTTATAATTTGTTAGGGCAAAAAATAAGTCAAGCATCATTAATTAAAGGAGAAAATATACTGAAGCTGAACACCGATTCCGGAATATATAATATCGTTATTTTTAACTCAAAACATAAGCTCACTAAAAAGTTGATATTGAATTAAAGAGATATCAGAAGAAATTGGATATAAATGTTTTAGTTTCATCAATAAATTATTGTTGATATAATTTTCTAATTAGGTCTTCTGCTGGTTTATTTTGAGGGGTAAATCTGTTATTGGTTTTCCCTCCAACTTCATCATGCTTATGAAACCATTTCCAAACAAAGCCACCAGCAAACCAATCTTCTTTCCAAAACTGATTGTGTATCGCTTGCAAACCATTTACTTGTGCTTGTAAATTTACGCTACCCTCTACTCTACTATAATCCCAAGGTTTTACAGCGTTAAAATCGACACTTCTATACCCAAATTCTGTAAACAAAATGGGCTTGTTAAAATGTTTCTGAATTTTAATAATCTCTTCTTTATGAGGTATCCATCCTATTTCTAATTCTTGTACCGTTGGTGATTTTTTATCGCTCAAAGGAAAATACGCATCAACACCAATAAAATCAATTTCATTCCAGAAGGAAACTCTTTTAAATTCATCCCAATTTGCAGCATAGGTTAACTTTCCTTTATATATTTTTCTAATTTCTACAATTAATTTTTGCCAATACTTTGGTCTCTGCATTACAAATTTTTCTAATTCTGTACCAATACAAAGAATATCTGCTTTAATTTCTTGCGCTGCTTTTGCGTAGGTTAATATAAATTCTGAATAGGATGCTTCTAAAATAATCCAGTTTTCTTCAGAATCCATTTCTATATTCCCCGTAAATTCTCCCCGCCAAACCCAAATCTGAGGTTTCACCATCACTTTTACGTCATTCTTTTTGAACTCTTTTGCATATTGCAGTAATCCATTTTTTGTTTCACCAAACCATTCCCTAGTTGTATTATGTCTTATTTTAGGTGATGACAATTCTTTTATAGAACCAAAAGGCATCAAGGCAACATAATTACTTCGTACTTTTAAAACTGAATTTGTGTGCGTTGTATCAATTTTATCTCTTGATGCAACAAAACTTAATCCGTTAATTTTTTTGATTTGACTTTTACAGGACAACTGTAAAAAGATGAGTAGTAAAAAAAGGAGTTTGGTTATTTTCATAATATCTCCCCTAAAATACTTCTTTTTACTAAAATTAAATACAGAAGGTACTTTTAAAATCTATCCTTTTTTATTTATACTAAATCTAAATTAGAATTCAACTTTAAGTTCTTAACTTTCGCTTCGACTCAAGAGTAAGAATTTATCAACTATGGAACATATTGTTATTATCGGTAATGGAATATCTGGAGTAACTGCAGCAAGACATATCAGAAAAAATTCTGATCATAAAATTACGCTAGTTTCTGCTGAAGCTAAATACTTTTTTTCTAGAACGGCACTCATGTATGTTTATATGGGGCATCTAACTTTTAAGCACACACAACCTTATGAAAATTGGTTTTGGGATAAAAACAAAATCGACTTAAAAGAAGGTTTTGTCAACAACATAAATACGGATACAAAAACGTTAGAATTTAAAGATTTTTCCTCACTTTCTTATGATAAATTAATTATTGCAACAGGTTCAAAACCTAATAAGTTTGGTTGGCCAGGGCAAGATTTAAACGGAGTGATGGGCATGTACCATAAACAAGATTTAGAAAATCTAGAAAAACACGCTCCGAATAAAGAAGTTTGTAAAAGAGCAGTAATTGTTGGTGGCGGATTAATAGGAATTGAATTGGCAGAAATGCTGAGAAGTAGAGAAATTCCGGTTACATTTTTAGTACGTGAAGCTAGTTTTTGGAACGGAGTTTTACCGGCACAAGAATCAGAAATGATTAATAATCATATAAAAGAACATCATATAGATTTACGTTTAAATACCAATTTAAAAGAAATAAAAGCGGATGAAAACGGCAACGTAAAATCAATAATTATTGAAGGAACTGACGAAGAAATTTTCTGCAATGTTGTTGGATTAACTGCGGGGGTCACCCCAAATATTGATTTTATAAAAGCATCCAAAATTGAAACTAAAAAAGGTGTTTTAGTCAATCGGTTTTTAGAAACGAACATAAAAGACGTATATGCAATTGGTGATTGTGCAGAACAGCAGGAAGCAATAGGGCAACGTAGAAATATTGAAGCAGTTTGGTATACTGGGCGAATGATGGGAGAAGCGCTCGCACAAACTATTTGCGGCATTAAAACCGAATACAAACCTGGACATTGGTTTAATTCAGCCAAATTTTTAGACATTGAATACCAAACGTATGGTTGGGTTTTTAGTGAACGAAGTAAAAAAGAAAATGAGGGGTATTTTCAATGGAAACATCCAAAAGACAACAAATGTATTACCATTTCTTATGCGGTTGATTCTCACAAATTTTTAGGTATCAATACCTTCGGAATTAGAATGCGTCACGAAATTTTTGATAGATGGCTCACAGAAAATAAATCTGTAGAATTTGTTTTAGAATATTTAGCGGATGCTAATTTTGATCCTGAATTTTATAAATTACATGAAGCTGAAATTGTAGCAAAATTCAATCAAGAGCATAACACAAAAATCCTCTTAAAGAAGAAAAGTTGGAAACGAATTTTCAGCTACTAAATGAAATTTAGCAAGCACAAAAATCGTTCAATCCAAAATTATAACATAAAATTATCATTGTGAAATTTATAAAACAAACAGGGTTAGTCATCTTTTTAATAGGGTTATCAATCTTTATAGCGTCTATTTTTATAGGATCTTTTAGTTTGACACAAGCAGAATTAGATACTTTTATTTCTAAAAAAGGATATAAAAGTGAAATCATAAAAGCCGAATTATCAAAAGCAATTGTTACAAATGATCACTTAAACATTTTCGAGTTTTCGAGTAACGTTAGAAACGCTTTTGAAACATCAAATAAGCATTATGATGCATTGATTGCAAAGTATGGTGCTGAAAAAAATTGGACTAAAAAAGGGGAACAATATCAATATAAAATCTTCGGGAAACCACACTCCTTAAGTTACGGAATTGCAAAAAAAGCAGGGAAAGGTATTATTGTCGAAAACATAGGGTTAATGTGGTTATTAACCTTTGGCTTGGGAATTATAGGAGCCCTTTTATTTATCGTACCTGATGTTGTTTTATTAGGTAAACCCGGCATAAAAAATGATGGTATTTTTCTAGAAGCAGCGACAAATCGTGGCTGGATTGGTTGGTTTGCTTTTATCTTTTTAGTTACTTTCTACATTCTCTTATATTTCTATCCAGATTTTATAGTAAACTGGGTGTTTTTGGTCGATCCAATTAGCGAATCTATTAGCGGGAATCCTGCAAGTCAATGGTTTTTATATGGCTTTTTATATTGTACTGTTATGACAGTTATGGCTGTGAGAATGTATATAAAATACCGTAATAATAAATACCAAATTTTAAGAACTACTTCGGTTTTGTTCTTTCAAATTGTATTTGCTTTTCTAATTCCAGAAATTTTAGTTCGTTTCGAAAAACCTTGGTACGATTTTAAAAATGCGTTTCCTTTAGATTATGATTTTTTCTTTAAATGGAATTTAGACGAGCTTCTTGCGAGTGGTACATTTGGATTATTTATTTTAGTTTGGGGCGTTGTTTTAACCATCGTTGTAGTTCCTGTAATGGTTTATTTCTTCGGAAAAAGATGGTACTGTTCTTGGGTTTGTGGTTGTGGTGGATTGGCAGAAACTTTAGGAGATCCCTACAGACAGTTATCTAGCAAAACGCTACTTTCCTGGAGAGTAGAACGTATTGTAATTCATACTGTTTTAATCTTCGTTTTGGTTATGACAGGTTTTGCCTTGTACACATTCTATTCTGGAGCGAATCAAGTTATCGGTATCAAAACACAAACGATTCAAGATATTTATGGTTTTCTAATCGGTTCTATTTTTGCGGGTGTAATTGGTACTGGCTTCTACCCTATTTTTGGAAATCGTGTTTGGTGTCGTTTTGGGTGTCCTTTAGCAGCATATTTAGGTTTTATTCAACGTTTTAAATCTAGGTTTAGAATTACTACAAATGGCGGACAATGTATTTCTTGTGGAAACTGTTCTACGTATTGTGAACAAGGAATTGATGTAAGAGCGTATGCACAAAAAGGTGAAAATATTGTGCGTTCTAGTTGTGTCGGTTGTGGAATTTGTTCTGCTGTTTGCCCAAGAGGCGTTTTAAAGTTAGAAAATGGTCCTGAAGATGGGAGAATTAATCCTACTGAAATTTTATTAGGAAATGATGTGGATTTAATGGATCTCGTAAATAAAAAATAAGGTCACTTAGTAATAAAATATTGGTATTTTTACAGCATAAATATCAATTTAAAGACATTCGAAATAATAAATTGATAGAAGCATCCAAATTAAAAGAAGGAAAAGATTTATTCTCTTTTAAAGAAGAGAATCATCTAAATGA
>Ga0308010_1000079_pt1 | contig 91786 bp, 76 predicted proteins | sample Neamet129_FD_202368 | JGI IMG/M metagenome (GOLD analysis project Ga0308010, IMG submission 202368) | Marine microbial communities from water near the shore, Antarctic Ocean - #129 | ecosystem: Environmental > Aquatic > Marine > Unclassified | place: Southern Ocean | collected 2014-07-24 | reverse complement strand
GAATGTCGGTACCAAAAACCGGTGTGTTACCAATTACACCATAGGCCAATACTGCTTAGCGGATGCAAATTTAATCTATTCTTTTAATTCCACAAACATTTTTAAATAAATTTTTTCTTTAACAAACATTTATGAGGGTTTATCTCCGCAATTAAAGACTTATCAAGCTATTTATTGTTATTTATTGTTAAATTCGCCCACATATATTATTCAAACCTTATGACAACAGCAAACTTTAAAAAATGGAACCTTATTTTAGGATGGTTCACATTTATAATTGCTTTAATAACCTATTCTTTAACTATAGAACCAACTGTTAGTGCTTGGGATGTTGGAGAATATATTGCCACTTCCGTAAAACTAGAAGTTGGGCACCCACCAGGAGCGCCTTTATTTCAAATGTTAGGAGCCTTTTTTGCAATGTTTACTTCAGAGAACTCAGAGATTGCTAAAATGGTAAACTTTATGTCTGCTTTAGCCAGTGCGTTTACTATTTTATTTATGTTTTGGACCATTAAAAACCTGGGTGAAAAATTAACCTTAAAAGCAGGTAAAATTACAGAAGGCAGTTATATTGCTATTTTAGGAAGTAGTATTGTTGGCTCTCTAGCATATACGTTTTCAGATAGTTTTTGGTTTAGCGCGGTAGAAGGCGAAGTGTATGCAATGTCTTCATTTTTAATGGCACTCTTATTTTGGTTAGGTTTAAAATGGGAAAGTGAATTGCACACTGCAAGGGGTAATAAATGGTTAATACTTATAAGTTTTGTAGTTGGTTTGTCTTTTGGCGTTCACATACTTTCTTTATTAGTAATTCCTGCAATTGTAATGCTTTATTTCTTCAAAACTTATAAAAATATAAATCTAAAAACCACAACAATTGCTACTATTTTGGCTGTCTTTGTATTGGCTTTTGTTTTTAAGTTTTTATTTCCTTTTACATTAAAGTTCTTTAGTGCATCAGAATTGTTTTTTATAAACACCATTGGTTTGCCTTTTAATTCTGGAAGCATTATTGCTACCGTCATTTTAGTAGCGCTTTTCTTCTTCGGTTTAAAGTACACAAGAAAACACAACAAAGTGCATACAAATACGCTAATATTGTCTGTGCTTTTTATTATGATTGGCTTTTCTTCTTGGATGATGTTACCAATTAGAGCAAATGCCAATACCACTATTAATGAAAACAACCCTTCTAGTGCTCGTGAATTATTAGCTTATTATGAGCGCGAACAATACGGAGATGCCAATGTTTTCTATGATACATACTATTCTAATACCTTCGAAAGAAAACAAGATGCAAAGCAGCCATACAGAGATGACAAACCCAAATATGAAAAGAAAAACGGCGAATATGTTATTGTAAATAAATACAAAAACGTAATACCAAACTATACGGATAAGCACAAAGGTTTTATTCCTAGAATGGTAAATCCGGCTTCAGAAGAAATGTATAAAGCTATTGCTGGAATACCTAAAAACAGCAAAAGAAGGCCCACTTTTGGTGAAAACCTTAAGTTTATGTTTAGCTACCAATTTGGTTATATGTATGGGCGTTATTTTATGTGGAATTTTGCAGGAAGACAAAACGATATTCAAGGAAGATTAGATATTTTTAATGGAAATTGGATTAGTGGGATAGATGCCATAGATGAAATGAGATTGGGTTCTCAGCAAAAACTTCCTACCCAAGCTTTAGAAAATAAAGGAAGAAATAAATATTATTTTTTACCGCTTATTTTAGGACTTATTGGCCTATTTTTTCAAGTTAAATGGGATAAAAATAACTTCTTTACCCTCTTTTTATTCTTTGCTTTTACAGGTTTTGCTATTATTTTTTATACAAATCCGAAGCCTTTTGAACCAAGAGAGCGCGATTATGCAATTGTGGGTAGTTTCTACATCTTTGCCATATGGATTGGTTTTGGTGTCTTAGCACTTTATGAATATTTAAAGAACTTTGCCAATAAAAAGACCATTGCAATTGCAATTTCTGTAGTTTCTTTATTAGCCGTACCAACAATAATGGCCTCTGAAAATTGGGACGATCATGACAGATCAGACCGCTACACTACCCGCCTAAACGCCCAAGCATATCTAGAAAGTTGTGATGAAAATGCGATTATGTTTACCATTGGAGATAATGATACGTTTCCACTTTGGTACATGCAAGAGGTAGAAGGTATTAGAACCGATATAAAATTAGTAAACACTAGTTTATTTGCTACAGATTGGTACATAGACCAGATGAAACGCGCAACGTATGATGCACCCCCTATACCGTCTCAATTAAAACACGACCAGTATAAATACGGCAGTTTAGATATTGCCTACCATATAGAACACCCAAGATTTAAAGATTCTATTATAGATATAAAAGACTTAATGCGCTGGATTTCTTCTAGTAGTGATGCTACTTATTATATCGATGAAGAAGAAAATATTAAAGAAAAATTCTATCCAACCAATAGAATTCGTATTCCTGTAAACAAAGAAAATGTTTTAAAAAGCGGCATTGTTGCGCAAAAAGATGCAGACAAAATTGTAGACTATATAGACATTACTATTGATGACAGAGGGATTACTAAAAACCGAATCTTAATGCTAGATATCTTAGCAAATAACGATTGGAAACAACCGATCTACTTTACTGGTGGCGCCAATGCAGATGAAGAATACATTTGGCTAAAAGACTACTTGCAATTAGATGGTTTAGCCTTTAAATTGGTACCCATAAAAACACCCGCAAAATACATAGATGCCAACGGCAGAGCTAGAGAAGTAAGTTTGTTTAATATTGGTAGGATAGATACCGATAAAATGTATGCAAATATTAACAAACTAGAATGGAGAAACATTAACAGCGGTAAAATATATTTAGATGAGCAAACAAAAAGAAATGCCATTTCTTTAAGAAATAGCTTAATGCGTTTGTCTGATGCTTTTGCAGAAGAAGGCGATACTTTAAAAGCTATTGCAGTTTTAGATTTATCTTTAGAAAAATTGCCAATAGAAAAATTTGACCATTACAGTTTGTCTTTAGGATATCCTGAAATGTATTTTAAACTAGGTGAAAACGAAAAAGCAAAACAGGTAACAAATACTTTAGTACGTTTAATTACAGAGAAATTAACATGGTTAAGTACTTTTAATAAGAATAATAGTGATCTTGTTTTTGATGAAATAGATACCTCTTTATATATGTTTAAAAACATTATAGATCAAGTAGAAAAAGGAAGCACAGAGAAAAATTTTGTGTCTAAAATTCAAACAGATTTTATGGATGCTGTAAAACTTTTTGAATATTTAATGCCAGATGAAGAGCCTACAGATTTAGATTTCTTAGAAGACTAAAATATATTGAAACTTTATTTACCAAAAACGCCAGATTTTATTATGAGATTCTTCTCTAAATATACCTGGCGTTTTTCTGCGACTACAAAAGAAATATTCCTCACTTTTGATGATGGCCCAACCCCAGAAATTACCCAATTTGTTTTAGATCAGTTAAAAAAATACAATGCAAAAGCCACCTTCTTTTGTATTGGAAAAAACATACTAGAGCATCCTACTATTTTTAAAAGAATAAATAGTGAAGGCCATTCTATTGGAAATCATACACAGCAGCATGTAAACGGCTGGAAAACTAGAAACACACCATATCTTCATGATTTTTTAAAATGCGAACAGGCTATTGTAAGCACTTTAGAAAAGAATCAAGAACTAAAATTATTTCGTCCTCCTTATGGGAGAATTAAAGAAAATCAGGCAAAAAAAATTCTAAAAAAAGGCTATAATATAATCATGTGGGATGTTTTATCTGCCGATTTTGATACAACCATCTCTAAAGAAGAATGTTTACAAAACGTTCTTAAAAACACTAAAAACGGAAGTATTATTGTATTTCATGACAGTGAAAAGGCAGCTAAAAAATTAAGATTTGTATTGCCTAAAATTTTAAAAGAATTCTCTAAGGAAGGATTTGTTTTTAAAGCAATTTAGAAGTTTAAACGAACTGTTTTACCAAACCAATTAAAGTGCTTGCATCTTGCTCTCCTGTTTGGCGCTATTTCATTTCGCCATCTTTATAAATCATAAAGGTTGGATTTCCTTTTACACGCAAAGCATCTGCTAAGATTTCATTTTTAGCAATATCTATCTTAATTACTTTTGCACTATCTCCTAGACCTGCTGATACACTTCTTAGCAATTCTATGGTAGTATCTAAATCTCCATAATCTGCATAAAAATCTATAAGAACTGGTTTTTGAAATCTAATTAATTCTCCAAATTTTGGCATAACATGAGTTTTTGTAGGGGTAAAAACCTATTTATTAATTGTGGGTTTACATTCAAATATAATCAATCTATTTTTAATAAACTGATTGTCAAGCCTTTTTAAGCTCTATAACTGTTATTTCTGGCCAAATACCTACTCTACCCGGAAATGCATGATACCCAAAACCTCTATTTACATTTATAACCCTATCCGCTTCTTTATACACACCCGCCCATTGTTTGTATGCATATTTAGACGGACTCCATTTAAACCAACCCGGAATTTCAATTCCCATTTGTAAACCATGTGTATGTCCGCTTAACGTAAGTTGATAGTTGAAAGGATCTTGTTTTACTTTCTCTTCCCAATGACTAGGATCATGAGACATTAAAACTTTAAAATCTTCTTTTTTAATACCCGCAGCAGCACGTTGTAAATCTCCTGCTTTATTAAAACCTTTTCCCCAATTCTCTACTCCTAAAAGGGCTATTTTTTGTCCGTCTTTTTCTAAATAACGGTGTTCGTCTAACAATAAATCGAACCCTATTTTTTGATGAATATCTTTTACTTTTTGAAAATTATCTATTTTATCTTGCGGATTATCCCACTCCATATAATCACCATAATCATGATTCCCAAGAATAGAATACTTGCCTTCTTTGGCTTCTAATTTATCAAAAACGTCTATCCAATCATCCATTTCATCTGCTTTATTATTTACAATATCTCCTGTAAATAGCATAATATCAGATTTTTGTTCATTTATTAAATCTACGCCGTATTGTATTTTTTCTTTATTGGTAAAACTTCCAGAATGAATATCTGAAATTTGCGTAATTGTAAAACCGTCAAAAGCTTCTGGTAAATCTTTAAACGTTAACTGGTATTTTAACACTTTGTAATTATACTTTCCTTGCACAATTCCGTAAATAAAAGACACAAAAGGTATTGCCGCCAAACCTAAACCAATTTGAGAAATAAACTTTCTTCTACCTGCCAACGGCATAGTGTTGCCAGACGTAACTGCAGAAAATAATTTTAAAATCCATCTATAAATATCTTCACCAAACATAAAGATAAGCACCACCAACTTGGGTATTAATAGCGTTAGTAATATACCCATTGCCATTTGAAACTGTGGTGTTTGGCCTTGACTTCTGTCGTAAGTTAAGGCAACATATGCAAAATTTGCATAAACAGCAATACTTACAAATAACCAAGAATACCTAATAATTTTACTTTTAGTAATGGTCTTTAAAGCCTGAAAGGCGTATACCTCTAACAAAACGATAATGACCAATAAGATAATTAGCCTAATTGCTATCTTCATAAAACAAATCTATTTTAAAAAATTTATCAAAGATAAGTGTTATAATTCCGATTGAATTTTAATAGCATGTTAAAGTTTTGTAGCTTTACTGCAGCGTCTGCAGTGTTGCATAGTTTTCACTCATTCTTAAAAAAAACAATACACAAATAGATTACAACACAAATATGTCAGATCAAAAAAGAGTTTTTTTAGTTGATGCTTTTGCATTAATTTTTAGAGGATATTATGCTTTTATTAAAAACCCACAAATTAACTCTAAAGGCTTAGATACATCTGCTATTATGGGTTTTATGAACTCACTTTTAGATGTAATTAAAAGAGAAAGACCAGATCATTTAGCAGTTTGTTTTGACAAAGGCGGAAGTGTAGACCGTGTAGAAATGTTTGAAGCCTACAAAGCAAACAGAGATGAAACACCAGAAGCTATTAAAATTGCCGTGCCTTATATTCAAGAAATTTTAAAGGCCATGCACATACCCATTATGGTAAAAGCAGGTTTTGAAGCAGATGATGTTATTGGAACACTTTCTAAGCAGGCAGAAAAAGAAGGCTATAAAACTTTTATGGTGACACCAGATAAAGATTTTGCACAACTAGTTTCTGATAATATTTTTATGTACAAACCCCGTTTTGGTGGTGGATATGATATCTGGGGCGTACCAGAAGTACAAGAAAAATTTGGAGTAACAGACCCGTTACAAGTTATAGATTTTTTAGGAATGATGGGAGATTCTGCTGATAATATACCTGGCTTACCTGGGGTTGGAGAAAAAACAGCAAAGAAATTTTTAGCCACTTATGGCTCTATGGAAAATCTATTAGCAAATACCCATGAGCTAAAAGGGAAAATGAAAGAAAAGGTAGAAGCTGCAAAAGACTTAGGCTTACTTTCTAAAAAACTAGCAACTATTATGCTAGATGTTCCAGTAACTTTTAACGCAAAAGATTTTAAACTAGACCAACCCGATATTGAGAAAGTAACAGCTCTTTTTGGCGAATTAGAATTTAGAAATTTATTAACTAATTTTACAAGAACTTTTGCTACTGAAAATACTGCTAAAGTAAATTCTTCAGAAAGTACTTCAGAAGAAAAGACGACAGCAACTACTAAAAAAGCAGCAACAAGTACAGAAGGACAATTTGATCTATTTGCTGCTCCTGGAACCGGCAGTGTTTCTGAAGAAGAGATTGCATCTGGATTTAAAAATATTACTACTACAAATCATTTTTACCAACATATAGACTCTCCATTCTCAAGAAAATTATTACTTAAAAAGTTAATGGAACAAACTGCTGTTTGTTTTGATACCGAAACCACAGGTCTAAAAGCCCTAGAAGTTGATTTAATTGGAATTGCTTTTTCTTATGAAGTTGGCAAAGGATATTATGTATCATTCCCTGAAGACCAAGCAGAAACTAAAGCTCTTTTAGAAGAGTTTAGACCCTTTTTTGAGAGCAACATAGAAAAAATTGGACATAATTTAAAGTATGATATTAAAGTTTTATCAAATTACAAAATACTGGTAAAAGGAAAGTTGTTTGATACAATGATTGCGCATTATTTAATCAATCCAGACATGCGTCATAATATGGATATATTGGCAGAAACGTATTTAAATTATCAGCCTGTTTCTATTACAGAATTGATTGGTAAAAAAGGAAAGAATCAGCTTTCTATGCGCACCGTACCTATTGCAGAACAAACAGAATATGCGGTTGAAGATGCAGATATTACGCTTCAATTGAAACAACTTTTTACAGGTGAATTAGAAAGCGGAAATGTAACCAAACTTTTTAATGAGATTGAATTGCCATTGGTTTCAGTTTTAACCGCCATGGAAATTGAAGGAATTAACGTTAATACTAATTTTCTAAACGAACTTTCTGTTACGCTAACCGAAGATATCAACCGTTTAGAAAAAAATATTTACGAACAAGCAGGAGAAGAATTTAATATTGCTTCGCCAAAACAATTAGGAATTGTTCTGTTTGAAAAAATGGAATTAGTTAAAAAACCTAAAAAGACAAAAACTGGGCAATATGCTACCGGAGAAGATATTTTATCTTTCTTAGCAAAAGACCACGAAATTATTCGAAACATTCAAGAATACAGACAATATAAAAAATTACAAAGTACTTATGTAGATGCGCTGCCAAATGAAGTGAATCCTAAAACAGGAAGAATTCATACACAATATATGCAAGCTGTAGCTGCAACAGGTAGGTTAAGTTCTAACAATCCTAATTTACAAAACATCCCCATTAGAACAGAACGTGGTAAAGAAGTTAGAAAATCTTTTATTCCAAGGGATATAAACCATGTGTTGTTAGCGGCAGATTATTCTCAAATAGAATTAAGAATTATTGCGGCTTTAAGTGAAGAAGAAAATATGATGGAAGCTTTTAAAAACGGAGAAGATATTCATGCATCTACGGCTGCAAAAGTATTTAACGTTCCTTTAGAAGAGGTTACGCGCGAACAACGTAGCAATGCAAAAACGGTTAATTTTGGAATTGTATATGGTGTTTCTGCATTTGGATTGAGTAATCAGACAGACTTGTCTAGAAGCGAGGCTAAAGAGTTAATTGATACATATTATGAAACCTATCCAAAACTGAAAGCATACATGTCTGCACAAGTAGATTTTGCAAGAGAACACGGCTATGTAGAAACGGTTTTAAGCAGACGCAGGTATTTAAAAGATATCAATTCTAGAAATGCAATGGTTAGAAGTGGTGCAGAAAGAAATGCTGTAAACGCACCCATACAAGGCTCTGCTGCAGATATTATAAAACTAGCAATGATTAATATTCACAATCGTTTTGAGAAAGAAGGTTTTAAATCTAAAATGCTATTACAGGTGCATGATGAATTGGTTTTTGATGCACATAAGGAAGAGTTAGAAATTATTAGACCTATTATAAAATATGAAATGGAAAATGCTTTTAAAATGAGCGTGCCATTAGATGTTGAAGTTGGTATTGGAGAAAATTGGTTAGAAGCACATTAAAACAAACAAAATGATTCCCCTGAATTTACCGAAACGATTTAGTTTATTAAAAACATTCTCATTAACCTTTTTAGCTTTTGCTTTTATAGTGCGGTTGTGTTTATATTTTTTTTCAATAAAATTTATAGACTTTTCAATACTAAACTTCCTTAAAGTATTTGGAATAGGGTTAGCATACGATTTGGGCGCTTTGTCTTATCTTTTAGCTTTATATGTTCTTTATTTATTATTAATTCCTGCTAAATTTCATGGCAGTAAGTTAGATAAAATTGTAACCAAATTTAGTTATGGGTTATTCCTTTTTATAGCTACATTTTCTTTTCTAGCAGAAATTCCTTTTTGGCAAGAATACGAGCGGAGATTTAATTTTATTGCAGTAGACTACTTATTATATACCTATGAAGTAATAGAAAATATTCATCAAACATTTCCACTCCCATTATTAATTGGAATCATCATTCTTATTATTGTCTTATCCATTCGTTTTGCTAAAAAAAGAAATGCATACCAAGAAACTTTTCAGAACTCAAATACTTTTAAAGCAAAACTAGGTCCATCTGTAATTATACTTGCTATTTTATGTTTATTTCATTTTAATATAAAAAATACCCAAGCAGAAGTTTTTACAAATGTGTACGAAAATGAAATGGCTAAATCTGGTTTGTATTCTTTTTTTGCAAGCTACAAAAGCAACGAGTTAAACTTTAATGAGTTCTACCCAACCATAAAAACAGACGAAAATTATAAAATTTTAAGAGGCTTAATTAGCGCTAAAAATGATGATTTAAGCACTACTCAAAAAGACATAAAACGCTTCACTAAAAACATAGGAGAAGAACAAAAGCCAAACGTAATTTTTATTGGACTAGAAAGTTTAAACGCTCGCTTTATGAAGCGTTTTGGTAATACAGAAAACTGGACTCCGACAATAGATTCTTTAGCCAACCAATCTGTTTTTTTTACAAACCTATATGCTACAGGTACCAGAACTATTAGGGGTATGGAAGCAATTAGTCTAGCCATTCCGCCAACCCCAGGTAGAAGTATTGTAAAAAGAGAAAATAATGAAAGCTTATTTACAATAGGTGAAGTCTTTAAGCAAAAAGGATATACAAGAACGTTTATGTATGGTGGTGACGGATATTTTGATAATATGACCAACTATTTTAGCACCAATGGATTTGATATTGTAGATAGAATAAAAAAACATCGTTTAGAGCCTAATTTACCAACAAAAAGAACCCGAATTAAAGATACTGAAGTAACGTTCGAAAATGCTTGGGCTGTCTGTGATGGAGATCTTTTTAATAAGCTTTTAAAAGTTGCAGATGAGCAGCATAAAAATAAACAGCCGTTTTTTAATTTTGTAATGACCAGCTCTAATCATCCTCCTTTTACGTTTCCAAAAGACGTAATAGTTGGAAATGAAAAAAACAGAGAAAATGCAATAAAATATTTAGATAAAACTTTAGAAGAGTTTTTTAAAAAAGCAAGAGATAAACCTTGGTTTAAAAACACTGTATTTGTAGTAATGGCAGATCATTGCGCATATAGTGCTGGAAGAACAGAAATTAATGTTCAAAACCACCACATACCAGCATATATTTTTAATTTAAAAAATAAACCTTCAAAAGAAATTGATAAACTATCATCTCAAATTGATATTTTCCCAACACTTTTTGGGTATTTAAATTGGAGTTATAATAGCAATTTTTTCGGAAAAGATATTTCTAAAATGCTGCCTAAAGACGAACGTGCTTTTATTGGAAATCATAGAAAAGTAGGTCTTTTAAAATCAAAAAAAATATTAATTCTTGAAACCCAAAAACAACATGTTACTTATAATTGGGATAGGGAAGAAAATAAACTTACAAAAACTAAAGTAGACAGTACTTTTTTAAAAGAAACTATTTCTTACTACCAATCTGCTTATGAATTATTTAAAAATGGGAGTTTAAAAATACAACCTGAAAAATAAATTTCAGTATTTAAAACTAAACACATATTATTAAAAATGGAATTAGATTACATAGAAAATGTAAATGGCCTTGGCGAAAATGTTGTAAGATTATACAACTTTAACAAAGCAGAAGCTATTAAATTTAAAGCAGTTTTAGAAGACACAATTATTAATAAAAAACAAAAATTAGACTTATCTCAAGTTGATTTTATAACGCCCCGTAACTGTAATTTAATTTTTGGATTGTTTAAATCTGACGAAGGAATTATAACAAAAGACAGCGAAACTTTCTTTTGTATTTTAACTTTAACAGGTTTTATAAACATGGTAAAATTGTTAGAGCCATTCTGTAAAAAAGAATCTAGAAGCTTTCAATACTTATATGATATAGACAACCCTACAGATTTATTATTCTCTCCTAGTGCTAGTTTAGTTTAGTTTAGTTTAGTTTAGTTTAGTTTAGTTTAGTTTAGTTTAGTTTAGTAGTAAATAATTTAAAAAAAACCAAGCGATTCTTTTGTTACAGTTTAGTTTGTTTCTAAATTAGAGTAGCTTTATATTATGAAAAATAAGTATCAGTAGACCAGTTAATGCTTATTTTACAATAATTTGTTCAAAAAACACTCTTATGATTCAGAGAAAAGAAATAGTGCCTTTTATATTTGACAAACTTTTATCAGACAGTACCCGTGGAAAAACAGAAAAGCTAATTCTCAAATTAGCGCTTGTCAGTTTTTTTATTCATTTGGCCGTTATTTATCTAATGAAATTTGGCTTTATAGATTTCCCTTCAAACTCAGAACTACTAAAAAACCCTATTTCTGCCGCTTACACGCCTTTTTCTTTTATTTTGATTTATGAAGTTTATCTTTTAATTTATTACTTACCAAAGTCATTTACAACTTACATAACTAAACAATATGAAATTATAACCCTAATTATTATTCGTAAGCTATTTAAAGATTTGTCTGCTTTAGAACTTACAGAAAATTGGTTTGAAATTAAAGGTGACTTGCAATTTACCTATGATTTGGTTGCTTCTCTTTTACTCTTTTATCTAATCTTCTTATTTCAAAAACAAGAAAAACGAAAATTAATTTTACAAGGAACAATTAAACCCGTTATTAAGAAATTTGTTAAAAACAAAAAACTAATTGCCATTATATTACTTCCGTTATTTTTTATTATGGCGCTTTACACACTTATTGATTGGTCTTCTGGATTTTATATTCTATCTAACCAATTGCCAACATTTGAAAGTATTAACAACCTCTTTTTTGATGAGTTTTTTACAGTATTAATTTTAGTAGATGTGGTACTACTTTTAATTTCCTTTTTTTACACAGACCAGTTTCATAAAATTATTAGAAACTCTGGCTTTGTTATTTCAACAATTTTAATAAGAATGTCTTTTGGAGTTAGTGGCCTAATTAGTACTATTCTAATTGTTGTGGCCGTGCTATTTGGATTGGCAATAATTACCATCCATAATAAATACGAAATAGATACACTTTCTAATAAAGAAGTTTAAAATAATATTAAAAAAAAGAAAAGCCAATACCAAAAGATAAACTATCTAATCTATTGTTTTTAAAACCAAAAATTCCTTTTCTATGAAAGTCTATTCTAAAAACAGTATTCCATCTTTCATCACCGCCCGCTTGAATTCCTAAACCAATTCCGTAATAATTTCCGTCAGGATAGTTCAAAGAGGGTGTCCACATTTTACCATACCTTACTTCAACAAAATGAGCACTATCATCTTGTTCTGTTATATTATACTTTAAGCTTCCGTAGGTAGGAAAAGCATCAACAGCATAATTAAAATGTAGGTCGTACCCAGAATTAAAAGCAATTGCTATTCTTTTTTTAAATTCATAGCCAAAACCAAATCTAAAAAATGCGGCAGACGGCACAATTAAGGGTCCGTTATCGTCATAAGGTCCTATTTGATAATCTTCATTAATTCCTAAAGTAAAGTTTACATTTCCCGTAAAAAAAGGGCGCCCTAATTTTTCTTGAGAAATGGTATATTGAAAAATAAAAACAGTAATTACAGCAAGTAGTATTCTTTTCATGAAGCAAAATTTACACAGTAACTCTTCGCAATAACTATTCCCTTTTAAGTTTCTGAGCAAAAATAATAATTAATCAAATTTATATGTAATTTTGCAATAATTATGGGCATCATTTCTAAAGACATACAAAAGGCAGTAGAATTATTAACTAATGAACAATTGGTGGCAATACCAACAGAAACGGTTTATGGTTTGGCAGGAAATATTTTTAGCGAAAAAGCAATTAAATGTATTTTCTCTACAAAGCAGCGTCCGTTTTTTAATCCGTTAATTGTACACATTGCCTCTCTAGCTTCTTTAAATGACATCGTAACTCATATTCCTAAAAAAGCAAAGTTATTAGCGGCGGCTTTTTGGCCAGGTTCTATGACTTTAGTTTTAAAAAAAGACAAACGGATTCCTGATATAATAACCGCAGGTAAAGACACTGTTGCGGTGCGTATACCAAATCATCCTGTAACTTTAGAACTATTAAAACAATTGCCTTTTCCTTTGGCAGCGCCAAGTGCAAATCCTTTTGGGAGTATTAGCCCAACAAAACCAACACATGTAGAAAACTATTTTAAAAACGATATTAAAATGGTTTTAGAAGGTGGTTCTTGTGCAAGCGGAATTGAATCTACCATTATTGGTTTTGAAAATGAGGAACCTGTTATTTACAGATTAGGTGCTTTGCCTTTAGAAGATATTGAAGCTGTTGTTGGCAAGGTTCTCATTAAAAATAAAAAAGAAGAAAACCCAGACGCACCTGGTATGCTGGCAAGACATTATGCACCTAAAACAAATACTTTTTTAGTTACTGATGTAGCCTCTGAAGTTGAAAAATATTCAGAAAAAAAAATAGGCGTTTTAATTTTTAAATCTTCTTTAAATAATAAAAATATTACTGAAATAGTGCTATCTAAAGAGGGCTCTTTGCAAGAGGCTGCATCGAAACTATATGACGCTATGCACGAATTAGATACTAAAAACTTAGATATTATTATTGCAGAACGCTTTTCTGAATTTGGTTTAGGTAAATCTATAAATGACCGATTACAACGGGCAACCTTCAAATAAATTATCTTACAAAACGGTACGTTGCTTTTATTAGAAAAGTATCATTTGCAGGAATATCAAAAACCTGATTATTTACACTATCTGATAGAGAATCATTAAAATCTTGCGAACCCGCAGAACCTCTAGACCAAACAAAAAACAACTCAGAACCAGGAATATATTCCCAACGTACTACTAAATTTGTTTGCAATTGTACGAAAGAAAAATCTGGTTTTTCAAAAGAGTAATCTGTAACAGTATCTAAATTTTCATCTACTAAAAATGCTTCATTACCGTTGGTATCTAACCCAAATGAAATCTGATTGTCATCAAATAAATTTACCCGATCACTAAAAGAACTTGCAGTTGGGTTTGTTACAAAATTAAAATTAGAATATCTTCCTCTAGAAATAAAGGGTTGACCATAAAATTGTACAGAAAAATTAGGATTTAAACTATAATTTAATCTTAAAGTGGTAGACCAAGAATCATTTTCAATATTTCCTAGAATATATCTAGTTGTTCCTCCAAAATCTGCCGTTGTTACGTATTGAGATTTATCTTCTCTTTTATTAAATTCATTTCTTAAAGACATGCTAAAAGAATCGAAAGGTTGATAATTCATTCTTAGAACATATTTATTTCTATTAAAAACGTTTTCGCTGCTGCTTACAGCAACATACCCAAGTGTAAAGCTAAGCTTCTTACTTTTATCAGAACCAAAATAGCTATAATAAAATTCATCATTTGCAATATGCCATCTCGGGCCACCTCTTAAGAATGCATTACTGTGTGCGTGCCTGCTAGTTCCTGCCCCAACTTCTGTCCACCAATTATTTTTCCAGCTTACATTTGCCTCAAACTTAAACCGAAGCTTATTTAAATTACCACCAAAATCATATGTGCTAGATTGCTCTAAAGCTACTTTAACGCTTCTATAAATTCCTTTAGGAACTTGCCATAAATACATTCCTTCAGTAAACTGAGTTATTTGATCTGTTTGACGCAAAAAACCTACATCATTTAATTCTAATTCTGGAGAACGCCAGACAAAACCTGCATTATAACGCCAATTACCACCTCCTTGTTTACCGGCTTCTATTCTACCACCAGTTCCTGTTAAAGATGTTCTATTTGCATCTACATTTACATAATCTGCATCTACTCTTTGAAATAATCTTGTAATCGAACGCTGTGTCTTTTCTATGGCTTCTTCACTTCCTGTAACGTAACTCATAATGGTATTTCCTTCTAAATAAAAATTTCTATTTCGCCAAGTATGTCTAAAATCGATTCCACCAGTATATGCAGCTTTATGTAGTTCAGAAAAATTACCATCTAAATTTCTGTTGGTTGCTGTAAAAATTCCACCCAAATAAGAATTACGTTCGTTAAAGTCTTTTTGAGCTCTTGCAACAAAGTAGTTTGTTAATGGTTCTACAATCTCTTCTCTTGTATTGCCATCTGTTTGCTTTATCTCTGCAAACTCATTTGCAGTAATACTTTCTAAAACCCCTATAGACCAACCATTTTTGGTTTTCCCAGAGAACTTAGCAGCACCTAAAATTGTAGAATTTTGAGGAATATCTGCAAACTCGCCATTTGCTAGGGTTGCACCTCTATGAGGGTTTCTACCAATTCTTCTGCTATAAAAAAGGTTGTCTCGTCCGTTTGCAAATTCAAAATCGAAAATATTCTTATTCTCTACAAAAAACGGTCTTTGTTCTCTAAAGAAAATTTGAAATCCGTCTAATGCAATAGTTCCAGGATCTGCCTCTACTTGCCCAAAATCTGGATTTATTGTTAAGTCTAAAGTTAAATCATTGGTAATTCCAATTTTTGCATCTAAGCCTGCATTCACTTTAAAATCGTTTCCATCTCTGTAAGGATTATTTCCTTCTTTGGGATAAGAATCGTGTTGCAAAACGGTAAAAGGTTGAATTTCTAATTGTTTTTGCGATTTTAAATCTACCAAACCATGCAATTCTCCAGACTCACTTATAAACCCTGCTTGTTCATTTGGTATTCTTTGCCAAAGAGAACGTTCATTTTTTCTAAAAATATTTCGGACAACATTAAAGCCCCAAATTTGTTCTTTTGCATTTCCGAATCTTAGTTGCGTAAAAGGTATTTTCATTTCGGCTGTCCATCCTTTCTCGTCTACATGTGCATCTGTATACCAAATAGGGTTCCAACTATCATCAATATTTTCACCATTTTCTGAAGCAATTTCTTCACCTTTTACACCTGCAGCCGTGGTTGTAAAGACAAAAGCAGTTCTTTTATCATGATAACTATCTATCACAACATTTATTCTGTCGCCCGCAAAACCATCTCTTCTACTTAACCTTTGTTCTATTAATTCTGGTGCATTATCTATTGCTCTTAAAGCAATGTATAAATACTTTTCATCAAACATTACTTTAAACTTTGTTTGAAAAGTTGGTGCAGTTCCTTCATTTGGTTCTTTTTCTACAAAATCTGACGACCAATCTACAACGTCCCAAGCATCTTCAGAAATTTTACCATCTATAACCGGCACTTTTACTAGTTTTTTAGTTGTATAAATTCTTTTTGTAATTTTATTTAACTGTATTTTTTGTGCTGCAGTATGAAGTGTAAAAAAGAGAGAACAGATAAAGATTTGAGTAAGAATTTTCATTGCTATTTTAATTAACTTTGTCACTTAAAATACACCAAAAGATGTATTTACATTAAGGTACAAAAGTAGGTTTCTATTCTCTTAACGTTTTCTTAAGATTCTGTTAATTTTAACATGTCTTTTCTAATGTGTAAAAAGTTGAAAAATATCCTAAAACACTATTTGTCAATCAAATAAATAGCACTACATTTGCACTCCTTTTTTAAGGAAAATGAATTATATTAATTTACAAAAACTAATAGTGTAATTATGAACACATTAAGTTACAAAACAGTATCAGCAAACAGCGCTACCGTAAACAAGGAGTGGGTTTTAGTTGATGCGGACGGGCAAACGTTGGGTCGTCTATCTTCTATAGTAGCAAAGCTAATTAGAGGTAAGTACAAACCAAATTTTACTCCACACGTAGATTGTGGGGATAACGTGGTTATCATCAACGCAGAAAAAATTGTATTATCTGGAAACAAATGGAAAGAGAAATCTTACATCCGTCACACAGGGTATCCAGGTGGACAAAGATCATTAACTGCAACAGAAATGTTTGAGAAAGATCCTACAAGATTAGTCGAAAAAGCAGTAAAAGGAATGTTACCAAAAAATATTTTGGGAGCAGCGCTATACAGAAACTTGTATGTTTATGCAGGTACTGAGCACAAACAAGCAGGTCAAGAACCTAAAGCTATTAACCTTAACGATCTTTTATAATGGATATAGTACACAAAATAGGTAGAAGAAAAACAGCTGTTGCTCGTATTTATCTTTCAGAAGGTAAAGGAAACATTACTGTAAATAAAAAAGACTATAAGAGTTATTTTACAACGGGTACTTTACAATATAAAGTACAACAACCATTGATGTTAACAGAAAACTTAGAGTCTTATGACATTAAGGTTAATGTTTACGGTGGTGGAATAACAGGACAGGCTGAAGCGATTCGTTTAGCAATCACTAGAGCATTAGTTCATATTGATGCAGATCACAGACTTATCTTGAAACCAGAAGGTTTATTAACACGTGACCCAAGAATGGTTGAACGTAAGAAATTTGGTCAGAAAAAAGCACGTAAAAAATTCCAATTCTCGAAACGTTAATATATTATACAGAATTTATTCTGTATCCTATTATATCGAGAACTGTTATTATTACACACAATTAATATTAAACAGTTTAGCATCTAAATAGTTAAGACTCGAAAGACTACTTAATTATTGATTTCAAAACAGAAAGTAAACACATTTAAAAAATGGCAAACGTAAACATTCAAGAATTATTAAACAATGGTGTACACTTTGGACACCTTACTAGAAAATGGAACCCTAACATGGCTCCGTATATTTATACAGAAAGAAATGGTGTTCACATCATCGATTTGTATAAAACTGCTGCAAAAATAGAAGAAACTTCAGAAGCTTTAAAAAAGATTGCAAACTCTGGACGTAAAATTTTATTTGTTGCAACAAAAAAGCAAGCTAAAGATATTGTTGCTGAAAAAGCAAAAGCTATTAGCATGCCTTTTATTACTGAAAGATGGCCTGGTGGAATGTTAACCAACTTTGTTACTATTAGAAAAGCTGTTAAGAAAATGGCTTTAATTGATAGAATGAAGACAGATGGTTCTTTTGATGCATTGTCTAAAAGAGAGAAATTACAAATCAATCGTCAGAGAGAGAAATTAGAAAAGAATTTAGGTTCTATTTCTGATATGACTCGTTTACCTGGTGCTTTGTTTATAGTTGATATCAAAAAAGAACACATTGCAGTAGCAGAAGCTCAAAAATTAAACATTCCAATTTTTGCAATGGTAGATACAAACTCTGATCCAAGACAAGTAGACTACGTAATTCCTGCAAATGATGATGCTTCAAAATCTATTAACGTAGTATTATCTTTTGTAACTGATGCAATTGCAGAAGGTTTATCTGAAAGAAAAGCAGATAAAGAAAAAGTAAAAGAAGCTCCTAAAAAGGAAGAAGCAAAAGTAGAAGCTCCTAAAGCTGAAGAAGCAAAGGTAGAAGAAACGAAAGCTGAGGCTCCAAAAGCAAAAGCTCCTAAAAAAGCCAAAAAAGCTGATGTTGCTGAAACACCTACTGAAGAAAAAAAATAATCTAATAACAATTTAGAAACCTAGGTTTCTTAACAAAAAATAAGTGACATGGTAAAAGTAAGTGCTGCTGATGTTAAAAAATTAAGAGAAGCTACTGGAGCTGGAATGATGGACTGTAAAAAGGCATTAGTTGAGGCAGAAAATAACTTTGAGGAGGCTATAAGCGTTTTACGTAAAAAAGGTCAAAAAATTGCTGCAAAAAGAGCTGATAGAGATTCTACAGAAGGAGTTGCAGTAACAAGAATTAATGGCTCTAAGACAGAAGGTGTAGCAATTGTATTAGCTTGTGAAACTGATTTTGTTGGTAAAAACGAATCTTTTGTAGCTTTAGGTGGTTTATTCGCAGACATCGCATTAAATGTTGCAGACAAAGAAGCTTTCTTAGCTGCAGATTTTGGTGGTATGACGGTTGCAGAAAAATTAATTGAGCAAACTGGTGTTATTGGAGAAAAGTTAGAGATAACAGCTTTTGATAAAATTGAAGCTGCTTATGTTGGTGCTTATACTCACATTGGTAAAATTGCTGCTCTTGTTGGTTTATCTACTGCAGCAGATAATGCTGAAACTTTAGCTAAAGATGTAGCAATGCAAGTTGCCTCTATGGGTGCAACTACATTATCTTATAAAGATTTTGATGCTGCATTTGTTACCGCAGAAACTGAAGCTAGAATTGCAGTAATAGAAAAAGATAATATTGAATTAGGAAGATTAGGGAAAACGTTGAAAAACATTCCTCAATATATTTCTATGTCTCAATTATCTGAGACTATTTTAGCAGAGGCTGAAGAAGCTGCAAAAGCAGAATTAAAAGCTGAAGGGAAACCAGAGCAAATTTGGGATAGAATTTTACCAGGAAAAATGGAAAGATTTATTGCAGACAACACAACTTTAGATATGGAACAATGTCTTTTAGATCAATCTTTTATTAAAGATGAAAAGAAAAATGTTGCACAATATGTGAAAACATATGGTGATGTTGAAGTTAGTGGCTTTAAAAGAGTAACTTTAGGATAACATCATTCTAAAAATTATATTTACAACCTCGTTTTCATATTATTTGAAAACGAGGTTTTTTTTTGTTCAGAAAAAAGAAAATGAAAAAAAAACCGTAATTTTGCACAACTCATAATATAAACTATGCAATACAAAAGAATTCTTTTAAAATTAAGTGGAGAGGCCTTAATGGGCGATAGAGCTTATGGAATAGACCCTAAGCGTCTTGCAGAATATGCAAAAGAAATAAAAGAAGTAGTAGAAAAAGGTATTGAAGTGGCCATTGTTATTGGTGGTGGAAATATTTTTAGAGGTGTTGCCGGTGCAGCCAACGGAATGGATCGTGTGCAAGGAGATCATATGGGAATGTTAGCAACCTGTATAAACGGATTGGCACTGCAAAGTGCTTTAGAAGATGAAGATGTACATACAAGGCTTCAAACAGCTTTAGAAATTAAAGAAGTTGCAGAACCTTACATTAAAAGAAAAGCTATTAGACATTTAGAAAAAGGACGTGTAGTTATCTTTGGTGCAGGAACAGGAAACCCCTACTTTACAACAGATACAGCAGCAGTTTTAAGAGCAATAGAAGTACATGCAGATGCCATTTTAAAAGGAACTCGCGTAGACGGAATTTACAACGTAGATCCAGAAAAAGATAAAAATGCAGTTAAGTACGAGACTATTACATTTAAAGAAGTCATAGAAAAAGGTTTAAAAGTAATGGACATGACGGCTTTTACATTAAGTGAAGAAAATAAATTACCCATTATTGTGTTTGATATGAACACTAACGGAAACTTATTAAAGTTAGTTTCTGGAGATAAAATAGGTACCATTGTTGATACTAAATAGAATCTTTAAATTAATAAAAAGATGAACGAAGAAATAGAATTTATATTAGACACCACAAAAGAAGCAATGACCAGTGCAATTGCTCATTTAGAAAAAGAACTAAGAGCAATTAGAGCTGGTAAGGCAACACCTGCAATGTTGGCCAATGTAATGGTAGATTACTATGGCTCACAAACGCCACTAGGGCAAGTTGCAAATGTTACCACACCAGACCCAAGAACTATTGCAATACAGCCTTGGGAAAAAAATATGCTACAACCAATTGAGAAAGCAATTATGGTTGCAAATCTTGGTTTTAACCCAATGAACAATGGGGATATTATTATGATTAATGTACCGCCATTAACTGAAGAGAGAAGAATTGGTCTAGCAAAACAAGCAAAGTCTGAAGCTGAACACGCAAAAGTTGGTATTAGAAATGCAAGAAAAGATGCTAATAACGATATTAAAAAAACAGATATTTCAGACGATTTAAAAAAAGACTCTGAAGCAGATGTGCAAAAACTTACAGATTCTTTTGTTAAAACTATAGAAGAAACACTTTCTGTCAAAGAGAAAGAAATTATGACTGTTTAACAAAAGCTAAACTATAGGAAAAGGTGTTTTTTAAAAAAACACCTTTTTTTTTGTTTACAACTCATTTGTAATTTGGTTACATTTACACAAAATAATTTTTATGAATTTCTGGACAAAAATTGCGGGTATTATTTTAAGGAATCGTTATTTGGTTTTAATAAGTATTGCAATTATTACAGGATTATTAGCGTCTCAAATGAAGTATATGAAATTCTCATATACAGAGGCAAATTTATTACCAGAAGATCATGAAGCTAATTTAGAATACAATAAATTTCTAGAAATTTTTGGAGAAGAAGGTAATTTAGTAATTCTTGGTGTAAAAGATTCAACTGTTTTTACCCCAATAAAATTTAATGCCTGGAACAAATTAGTAGCTCAATTTGATGAAAGAGCAGAAATTGACTTTACAATTTCTATTGCTGATGTTAAAAAACTAAAGGCAGATAGGAAAAAGAGGAAATTTATTCTAGAACCTTTATACAAGAAAAATCCTACTACAAAAGAAGAAGTAAATAGTATTAAAAAAGAACTCTTTGAGAAACTTCCTTTTTATGACAATTTACTTTATAACAAAGAGACTGGTACTTTACAAACTGCAATTTATATTAAAAAAAATATTGTAAATACACCTGCAAGAAGAGACTTTATTTTTGATGTATTAATACCTGCAATAAAAAAATTCGAAACAAAAACAAACTTAGATGTACGGGTTTCTGGAATGCCATACATTAGAACATTAAATGCCCAAAATATACAAGATGAAATTATGCTTTTTGTTGGAGGGGCATTAGGAATTACTGCCCTTATATTTTTCTTTTTCTTTAGATCGTTTAGAGCCACTTTTATAACATTATTAGTGGTTATAATTGGTGTAATTTGGGCTTTTGGTTTTATTGGGTTATTTAGATATGAAATAACGGTATTATCTGCCTTAATACCCCCTTTAATTATTGTTATTGGCGTACCAAATGCAGTATTCCTTATTAACAAATATCAACAGGAAATAAAAAAACATGGGCAACAAGCAAAAGCTCTACAACGTGTAATTTCTAAAATTGGAAATGCCACTTTAATGACAAATATTACAACTGCCTCTGGTTTTGCAACCTTTGTTTTTGTTAAAAGCAACTTACTACGTGAATTTGGTATTTTAGCTTCTGTTAATATTATCAGTATTTTCATATTGGCTTTATTAATCATACCAACAATATATAGCTTCATGCCAATTCCAAAGAAAAAGCATTTGAGCCATTTAGAAACAAAATGGATTGAAAATGTAGTTAATTGGATGGAAAAAATGGTAAGAAATAAAAGAATTACTATTTATTTTGCCACGGTTTTAGTCCTTGTATTAAGTATTATTGGTATTTATAAAATAAATGTTTCTGGAAGTTTAATTGAAGACATGCCTAAAAACACAGACTTTTATAAAGATATTAAATTTTTCGAAAAAGAATTTGGTGGTATTATGCCTCTAGAAATTTTAATTGATACTAAGAAAGAAAAAGGAGTTATGAAACTTTCTACGTTGAAAAAAATGGAAGAGTTAAACGAAACTATTGAAACATTTCCAGAATTATCAAAACCAATTTCTGTAGTAAACTTAGTAAAGTATTCTAAACAGGCTTATTATAACGGCAACCCCAAATACTATCAATTACCAACCAATCAAGAACAAAGTTACATCTTTTCATATTCTAAAAATTCTAGTAGCGATACTGGTATGCTTAAAACATTTGTAGACTCTACAGGGCGTTATGCTAGAATCACTACCTTTATGAAAGATATTGGTACAGAAAAAATGGATATTATTCAAGAGCGTTTAAAGGCAGTAATAGCAAAAGAATTTCCAGTAGATAAATACACGGTATCAGTAACTGGAAAGGCATTAGTTTTTATAAAAGGAACAAACTATTTAATTAAAAACTTAGTTATTTCCCTTTCACTTGCAATTTTATTAATTGCTATATTTATGGCTTGGATGTTTAGATCACCACAGATGATTTTAATATCCTTAATTCCAAATATGCTCCCTTTATTAATAACTGCGGGCTTAATGGGGTTTTTAAATATTCCTATAAAACCATCTACAATATTAGTGTTTAGTATTGCATTTGGTATTTCTGTGGATGACACAATTCACTTTTTAGCAAAGTACAGACAAGAGCTTATTGCTAATAAATGGAAAATAAAACCTTCTGTTTATGCTGCATTAAAAGAAACCGGTGTAAGTATGTTTTATACCTCTATTGTGCTATTCTTTGGCTTTTTAGTTTTTACACTTTCTAGTTTTGGGGGCACTATTGCTTTGGGTGGTTTAGTTTCTGTAACGTTATTATTAGCGATGGTTTCTAACTTATTATTATTACCATCTTTACTCTTAACTTTTGAAAAGAAAATTGCAAATAAAAAAGTTTTTAAAGAGCCAAAAATGAAAATTTTTCCATCTCAAGAAGATAAAGAGAAATAATATATTTCATTTTATTGCGCACTCATAGGTTGTTTAATTTATAACAATAAAGTATCTTTACTCCTTTATTAAAGACAATTTTCGAATACAATATATTATAAATGATGATGAAAAATAGCGTAGCAGAAATTTTAAAATCAGGATTAATTTTACAAGAAGTAACTGTAAAAGGATGGGTTAGAACTTTTAGAAGTAACCGTTTTATTGCTTTAAACGACGGGTCTACCATAAATAATATACAGTGTGTAATAGATTTTGAAAATACATCAGAAGATATATTAAAAAGAATTACAACAGGAGCTGCAATAGCAATAACAGGAATCATTGCAGAAAGTCAAGGTAAAGGACAATCTGTTGAAATTAAAGTTTCTGAAATAGAAATTTTAGGAGATTCAAATGCAGATGAATACCCAATACAACCTAAAAAACACAGTTTTGAGTTTTTAAGAGAAAACGCTCATTTACGTGTAAGAACAAATACTTTTAGCGCCGTAATGAGAGTGCGATCTAAACTCTCTTTTGCAGTGCATAAATACTTTCAAGACAATGGTTTTAATTATGTAAACACCCCTATTGTAACAGGTTCTGATGCAGAAGGAGCTGGCGAAATGTTTAGAGTTACCTCTTTTGAAGATAACAAAGCACCGGTTACAGAAGACGGGAAAATAGATTACACTAAAGATTTCTTTGGAAAAGAAACCAACCTTACTGTTTCTGGACAATTAGAAGCAGAAGCATATGCAATGGCGTTGGGTAAAGTATATACATTTGGACCAACTTTTAGAGCGGAAAACTCAAATACCACACGTCATTTAGCAGAATTCTGGATGATTGAACCAGAGGTTGCTTTTATGGATTTAGATGGTAATATGGATTTAGCAGAAGATTTTATAAAATCTGTTTTAACTTATGTTTTAGAACATTGTAAAGAAGATTTAGCTTTTTTAGATGATCGTTTTACACAAGAAGAAAAAACAAAACCTCAATTACAAAGAAGTGATATGAGCTTGTTAGAAAAATTAAAATTTGTTGCAGATAATAATTTTAAAAGAGTTTCATATACAGAGGCAATAGATATTCTTAGAAATTCTAAACCTAATAAAAAGAAAAAATTTCAATATCCTATTAATGAATGGGGCGCAGATTTACAATCTGAACATGAACGCTTTTTAGTTGAAAAACACTTTAAATGCCCAGTTATTTTATTTGATTACCCAGCAGACATTAAAGCATTTTATATGCGTTTAAACGAAGATGGGAAAACCGTAAGAGCTATGGATGTTCTATTTCCAGGAATTGGAGAAATGGTTGGTGGAGCGCAACGTGAAGAACGTTATGATGTTTTGGTTGAAAAAATGAAATCAATGAATATTGACGAAAAAGAACTGTGGTGGTATTTAGATTTGAGAAAATTTGGTACAGCTGTACATTCTGGTTTTGGTTTAGGTTTTGAAAGATTGGTGCAGTTTACAACTGGTATGGGTAATATTAGAGATGTAATACCATTTCCAAGAACACCACAAAATGCGGAATTTTAATAAGATTTATGTATCTTTAAAATATGCTAAAACAAGGCTTACATTACAAACTCTTACAAAAATTATCTCCTCAGCAAATACAGCTGATGAAGTTAATTCAATTACCAACACAAGCATTTGAAGAGCGTTTAAAGCAGGAAATAGAAGAGAACCCAGCCTTAGATACAGGTAAAGAAGAATCGGAAGATATAGATGATGATTTATCAAATGAATTTGATGATGTTTCATCAGAGAAAGATGATGTAGAGGATATTAATATTGAAGATTATCTAAGTGATGACGAAATTCCGAATTACAAAACACAAGCAAACAACTATTCTGCAGATGACGAGGAAAAAAATGTGCCTTATGCAGCAGGGACAAGTTTTCATCAATCTTTAAAAAATCAATTAAATACCTTTAGCCTAGACGAAGAAGAAAAGGCTATTGCAGAATTCTTAGTAGGTAGTATTGATGATAGCGGTTATATAAGAAGAGAAATTATAGATTTAGTAGATGATTTGGCTTTTACTGCTAATGTCTTTACAACAGAAGAGAAAGTAGTTTCAATACTTAAAAAAGTAGTACATACATTAGATCCGTTAGGCGTTGGTGCCAGAGATTTAAAAGAGTGTTTAATTATACAACTAAAAGCAAAAGACAAAACTAAATTTAGAAGCTTATCTATAGAAATTTTAGAAGTTGCTTTTGATCACTTTGTAAAGAAACATTACAAAAAATTACAAGAAAAATTTCATATTTCTGAAGAAGAATTAAAAGAGGTTAATAAAGAAATATCTAAGTTAAACCCCAAACCAGGAAGCTCTTACGCCGGTAACAATAAAATTGCAGAACAAATTGTACCAGATTTTTCAATTAAAATTTTAGAAGGTGAATTAGACTTAGTTTTAAATGCTAGAAATGCTCCAGAACTGCATGTTTCTAGAGAATATAACAATATGCTAAAAGGCTACCAAGAAGCCACTGTAAAATCAAAATCTCAGAAAGATGCGGTATTTTTTATTAAGCAGAAATTAGACTCTGCAAAATGGTTTATAGATGCTATTAGACAAAGACAACAAACCCTTTTAGTCACCATGAATACTATTATGACCTATCAATACGATTATTTTTTAACTGGTGATGAACGAAAGTTAAAACCAATGATATTAAAAGATATTGCAGATAGAATTAATATGGATGTTTCTACTGTTTCTAGAGTGGCAAACAGTAAATATGTATCTACACCTTATGGCACAAAATTAATAAAAGAATTCTTTTCTGAATCTATGAAGAATGACCAAGGTGAAGATGTTTCTACGAAAGAAATTAAGAAAATTTTAGAAACAGTAATTAAAGAAGAAAATAAGAAAAAACCACTAACTGATGAAAAGTTAGCTGCCATTTTAAAAGAAAAAGGATATCCTATTGCAAGAAGAACCGTTGCTAAATACAGAGAACAATTAGACCTATCTGTAGCACGCTTAAGAAAAGAAATTTAATGAACAGGTTTTATAAAACCATTTCTACACTTTTACACCCTACATTAGTACCTACAATTACCGTGTTCTTATATTTAATCTTACTACCAAAAATATATGATAATAGTCAAAAGATAGCTTTATTAGGTCTCGTTTTTATAACAACATACTTAATTCCAATTTTAATACATCTATTATTCAAAAAAGTAGTTGCCCATGATCGTTTTAAACCGGGAAACATTAACCACCGAAAAATACGAGTAGGTTTGATGATTATACTTTTTTATTTACTAGCACAGACAATTGCTAGTAGAACCAATATTTTAGAGTTTAGCTTATTATTTTATGCTACAAGCGGAGCATTAACATTTGTATATTTATTATTTACCTATCAAATAAACACGAGTATACATCTACTATCCTTAGGTTTATCCGCAGGCTTCTTTATTGTTCTAGCAACTGTATATAATCAGAATTTTTTAATAGTAATTATCATAAACATTTTACTAGCAGGCCTCGTTGCCACAGCAAGACTATCTTTAAAAGAACAGAAACCCTTAGAAATTTATTTAGGGTTTTTCTTAGGCTTTACAGCACCCTTTGTAGCTATTAATTTTCTATAAGAAATAGAAAATTAAACCAAATTTTAAAATTTTACTGTTTACAGCTTCACTATTTATAGTACTATTTTTAAAAACTGGTGTTAAACCATAAAACATATTCATTGTAAAGGAATTATATCCAGCAGAAATAGTTAAACCGTATTGTAATTTATTATATGAAGGTACATTAGAAAACTCGAATTCCGTGTTACTATTATCTAGATATTTAAAATTATTATCTAAATTATAAAGGAATTTAATACCACTATAAACCCTCCAAAAATTATACTTATTTGCGGTAGAAGTTCGCCATCTAAATTCTAAAGGGAATTCTAAATTATACGATTTAAAAATATTTTTAGAGATTGTAATATCATTCGAAAAATTGGTATTATCTGCTAGTACGTCAATCTTTAATTCATGATTAAAAAAATCATAACCCAAACCAATACCCGCAGCAATAGAAATACTACCTCTTTTATTTAAAACAATATCTTTAATAAAACCAGTAGATAAACCATAGGAGAAATTGCTTTTGGTAATTGTTGAAGGTTGATCAAAAAATTGATTGTAAGAAACAGTAAAATAAATTTGATCTTCCGCATATCTATCTCCTAAAGCCAGAGAATCTTTCTGACCAAAAGTTACAAAAGGAAGTACTAAAAAATAAAAAATAAAAAGTCTATTTCTCATAATGTTTATAAAGAAATTTAAAGATACAAAATTTCATGTTTTTTAAGAAGAAAAAAAATAGCGCAAAAAAAAAGGATAATTCAAATGAATTATCCTTTTTATAATTGTGTTCTAAAAACTAATTATCGCTTCCTTTAGATGCAGAATAACTAATTTTAAGAGCATTTACATCTCTTAATTTTAATCTAATATCAATAATTGTACCTACATTAGATTCTTTATCTGCCTTGATAGAAGTTGTCATAAATGGAACTTCTGCTTCAGAAACCTTAGATCTTTCATTAATAATAAAAGCTGGCACATCCTCTGCAGTTGCTATTTTATCATTTAACTGAATTCTATTAAAACCAGTACCATGTCTGGCAGCATCTTTAGATTTACCAATATATATTGTACTTACCAAACTTTTATGCTCTAGTTTTTTAACTTCTGTAGCATTTGGTAATCTAGGATTCTCTAGTTTTAAATCTGTTTCTCTCATAGTTGTTGTAACCATAAAGAAGAACAATAACATAAAAACAATATCAGGTAAAGCTGCAGTATTTACTGCTGGCATTCCCTTTTTCTTTTTTCCAAATTTAGCCATACTATTGTTTTTTAAGAATTAATTTGATGTTGGTTCTGCATCTGAAATAATTTCAGGATAACTTCTTTTGATATCCTCAACTTTCTTCTTTAATGTCAGATTGTTTCTATCATCTTTATAAGACTCTTCTAATTCTGGAAAAGGAATTCCATAACGTTCTTTTGACAGTCTGTTACGCAAAACTGAATAGGCTCTTATCAATTCATTCTGAACTTTTAAGTAGGTACCATATTCTGTTCCTCTATCACTCTGTACAGAAATAATAGCTTTATTTGGATGATCTGATGAACTTAAACTTTTCTCACCTTGACAATAATTACAAGGACCTGTTGGCTCACCTTCATCTATTTTACCATCACCTGCACCATTATCTATAAAAGCGATAGCTGCTTCTCTAAGGTCTCTAATATCCATTCTGTCTCCTTCTACAAGCAGATCATTATCTCTATTAATATTAACCTCAAAGATATTCTTCTCTTTAATAATTGGCGGTACGTAATCTTCTGGTGGTTTTTCAGATAACTTCTTGGAAACACCTGAATCTACATTCATGGTTGTGGTTACTAAAAAGAAAATTAATAACAAGAAAGCAATATCTGCCATAGAACCTGCATTAATTTCTGGATTCTCTCTTCTTGCCATAATATTATGATTTAATTAAACCTTTAGCTAAATCGTACACGAAAAATCCAGAAGCAATTACTCCTAAAATAATACTGTACCATATACCAGTTCCTACCCATTTATTAATGCTCGAACCTGCCTCACCACCTTCACTAATTCCTCCTGCTGCATTAATTACAGCTTCAGAATCAGATAAAAAGTAAGATATTATTAGTAAAACACATAAAGCTAAAAGCCCCATTAATGTTTTCTTTAAATTCTCTGGATTTCTAATGATACTCCATAGAGAAAGAACTACTGTAATTACAACTGTTGCAATAAGTAAGAAAGTCGAATAATAAATAATAGGACTAATTACTTTGTTTTGCAAATCAACATCAGTTTCGATTGCTTCTGCATCTTCCATAAATATTCTTATGAAAAGAAAAGCACCAACTAACGCAACAACAGCTATAATAATACTTAATATTTTATTGCTTTTCATTGTGCTAGTTTTTATTTTTTATATTTCACTAATAAATCTACTAATTGAATAGATGCATCTTCCATGTTATTTACAATTCCGTCAATCTTAGAGACGATATAATTATAAAAAATTTGAAGAATAATTGCTACTACTAAACCAAATACAGTTGTTAATAATGCAATTTTAATACCACCTGCAACTACTGCTGGAGAAATATCATTTGCTACTGCAATATCATTAAATGCTCCAATCATACCAATTACAGTACCCATGAAACCTAACATTGGTGCTAAAGCAATAAATAAAGAAATCCAAGAAACATTTTTCTCTAAAAGTCCCATTTGAACTCCACCGTAAGAAACAACTGCTTTTTCAGCTGCATCTACACCTTCGTCTGCTCTGTCTAAACCTTGGTAAAAAATAGATGCAACAGGTCCTTTTGTATTTCTACAAACCTCCTTTGCAGCTTCTACACCACCAGAACTTAAAGCATCATCTACATCTGCTACTAATTTCTTAGTATTTGTAGTTGCTAAATTTAAATAAATAATTCTTTCAATTGCAATTGCTAAACCTAAAATTAAGGCAACTAATACAATTCCCATAAAACCTGGGCCACCATCAATAAAGTTTTCCTTTAATACTTGGTGAAAAGTTTTTGACTCTGCTGCTGCTTCCTGTGCAAAAGTTGATTGAATAGCTCCAAAAAACATGAATCCTGTTACAGATAGGACATTTACTACTTTTTTCATCTCTGTTGTTATTAATTTTAATAGTTAACGGGTTAAAACTCTAAATTTTCTTTTCAAATAAACCAAAAGTTTTTTAATTTATAAAACTTTTTACGAAACTTAACAATTTATTTGTTCTAATAGAGTGGCAAGTAACAAAAAAATAGTTGCTAATCAAAAAATAAATTGGTCTATTTTACGTAAAAATAATCTTTTTTTTAAAAGCTTAATCTTTTTAATAAAAAATTATTTTTCACTAATTTCTCCTCTTAAAGACTTTTGAAAGTAATTTTTAAAATTTTTATCTGTTAATTTTTCACTTAACAAATACATTAATTTTGCAATGGCAGACTCTGTGGTTATGTCTATTCCACTAATTACACCTATTTCTTTTAAACCAACACTTGTGTTATAATGACCAAGTATTACGCTACCTCCAGAGCATTGCGTTACATTTATTACTTTGATTTTATTTTGTATTGCATTACTAATTAATTTAAGAAACCAAGGTTTATTTGGTGCATTTCCAGAACCATATGTTTCTAGAACAACCCCTTTTAAGTTTGTTATATTTAAAATTGCCGCAACAACACTTTCTGTAATACCTGGAAATAATTTTAAGATAACTACATCTGTAACTAATTTTTTTCTAATAATTAACCCCTGATTCTTTACAAAGTGTTTTGCTAATACAAGTTCATTAAAGTTTAGATGTACACCACTTTCTGCTAATGCAGGATAATTTTTAGAGGCAAATGCTTCAAATTGTTCTGAACTTATTTTAGTAGTTCTATTAGCTCTATATAATTTATATTCAAAATATAGGCCAACTTCAGATATTATTGGCTTATTATTTTTCCTTGAAGAGGCAATTTCTATTGAAGTAATTAAATTTTCTTTGGCATCTGTTCTTAAATCTCCTATTGGTAGCTGAGAACCCGTAAAAATAATAGGCTTTTGTAAATTTTCTATCATAAAACTTACGGCAGAAGAAGTATAAGACATGGTGTCTGAACCTGTTAATATTACAAAACCATCAAACTTATGATAATTTGCTTCTATAATTTCTACAATATCAGCATAGTATGCGGTATTCATATTAGATGAATCTATAGGCTCATCAAAAGAAATACTTTTTATTTTACAATCTAACTGCTCTAACTCTGGTATTTTATCTATAATTCTACTAAAGTCAAATGCTTTTAAAGCATTTGTTTTATAGTCTTTTATCATACCAATTGTACCACCTGTGTAGACAATAAGAATATTGGGTGTATTTGCCATTTTGTCATTTTTATACTCCAAATTATAAATTGGAATACTTTATGTTGTAAATTTATTAAACAAAAACGAATTACAATTTTAAAACTTTATAAATTATGATGGGATTTTATATTTTACTGGGTGCAATCTCTTTAGTTAGCTGGTTAGTAAGTAATAAGTTAAAGAGTAAATTTAAAAAATATTCTCAAATTCAGCTTAGAAACGGAATGAGTGGTGCAGAAATTGCTGAGAAGATGCTTGCCGATAATGGTATTTTTGATGTGAAAGTAATCTCTACACCAGGTAGATTAACAGATCATTACAACCCAAAAGATAAAACTGTAAATTTAAGTACATCTGTTTACAATCAAAGAAATGCAGCATCTGCAGCAGTTGCAGCTCATGAAGTTGGGCATGCAGTGCAGCACGCGCAAGCGTATAGTTATTTAACCATGCGTTCTCAATTAGTACCTATTGTTAGTGTTACCTCTAAATTTTCTCAATGGTTTGTTATTGGCGGTTTAATTTTAGGGGCTGCTACTAGTGCTGCAGGAATTGGATTCTATATTGCTGTAACTGGTCTAATTTTTATGGGTTTTGCTACTTTATTTAGCTTTATTACTTTACCTGTAGAATATGACGCAAGTAATAGAGCGCTAGCTTGGTTAGATAATAAGAATATGGTTTCACAAGAAGAATTAGCGGGTGCAAAAGACGCGCTTCAATGGGCTGCTAGAACGTATTTAGTTGCTGCTTTGGGTTCTTTAGCAGCGTTGTTATACTGGGGTTTCCAAATCTTAGGAGGAAGAGATTAACTGTTGACTCTTAAAAACTAAAATATATATTTAAAAGCTTCAATAAATCGAAGCTTTTTTTTAACCCATATTTATACGCTTAAAAACAAATACTTCGAAAACAAAAAAACCTTTTTGATTTCTCAAAAAGGTTTCTATTTTTATTATTATAAAAATCATTAGCTTTATAAAGCTAATTTTTTCTAGTCGTTCAACTTTAAAACTGCCATAAATGCTTCTTGCGGAATTTCTACATTCCCAACTTGTCGCATTCTTTTCTTACCTTTCTTTTGCTTTTCTAATAACTTACGTTTTCTAGAGATATCTCCACCGTAACATTTTGCTGTAACGTCTTTACGCAACGCTTTGGTGGTTTCACGCGCAATAATTTTTGCTCCAATTGCTGCTTGAATAGGAATATCAAACTGTTGTCTTGGTAATAACTCTTTTAATTTTTCTACAATTCTCTTTCCAATTGAATAGGCATTATCTGCATGTAAAAGTGCTGAAAGTGCATCTACTGGAGAACCGTTTAACAAAAGATCTACTCTTACCAATCTCGATTCTCGCATACCAATTGGAGAGTAATCGAAAGAAGCATATCCTTTAGAAACTGTTTTTAAACGATCATAAAAATCGAATACAATTTCTGCCAAAGGCATATCGAATGTTAATTCTACTCTTTCTGTAGTTAAATAAGTTTGATTGGTAATTTCTCCACGTTTTTCAATACACAAACTCATTACTTGGCCAACAAAATCTGCTTTAGTAATAATACTTGCTTTTATAAAAGGCTCTTCTACTCTGTCTAATCTAGATGGATCTGGTAAATCTGTAGGATTGTTTAATAGTAATATTTCATTTGGGTTTTTCTTAGTATACGCATGGTAAGAAACATTGGGAACCGTAGTAATAACCGTCATATTAAACTCACGTTCTAAACGCTCTTGAATAATTTCCATGTGCAACATTCCTAAGAATCCACATCTAAAACCAAAACCTAAAGCGGCAGAACTTTCTGGAACAAAAACCAAAGAAGCATCATTTAATTGCAGTTTTTCCATAGAATACCGCAACTCTTCATAATCTTCTGTATCTACAGGATAAATACCTGCAAAAACCATTGGTTTTACATCTTCAAAACCGTCTATCGTTTCTTGTGTTGGGTTTTCTGCATCTGTAATAGTGTCTCCTACTTTTACTTCTTTTGCAGTTTTAATACCTGTAATTAAATAACCAACATCGCCTGTATTTACAGATTTTTTAACAACTTGTTCTAATTTTAAAGTACCCACTTCATCTGCAAAATACTCATTATCTGTTGCTAAGAATTTAATGCGTTGCCCTTTTTTAATAGACCCATTAAAAACCCTAAAATAGGTTTCAATTCCTCTATAAGAATTATAAACAGAGTCAAAAATTAAGGCCTGCAAAGGGCCATCTGGGTCTCCTTTAGGAGCAGGAATTCTAGAAATAATTGCTTCTAAAATATTTTCTACACCAAAACCAGTTTTTCCACTAGCATGAATTACTTCTTCTGCCTCACAACCTAATAAATCTACAATATCGTCTGTTACTTCTTCCGGGTTCGCAGAAGGTAAATCTACCTTATTTAAAATAGGAATAATCTCTAAATCATTATCTAAAGCTAAGTATAAGTTAGATATTGTTTGCGCTTGTATACTTTGCGCTGCATCTACAATTAATAAAGCACCTTCACAAGCTGCAATAGAACGAGAAACTTCGTAAGAAAAATCTACGTGTCCTGGAGTATCTATTAAATTTAAAATATACTGCTCACCATTGTGCGTATAATCCATCTGAATGGCATGCGATTTTATGGTAATCCCGCGTTCACGTTCTAAATCCATACTATCTAACAACTGATCTTTCTTTTCTCGATCTGTTATTGTACCTGTAAATTCTAACAATCTATCTGCCAAAGTACTTTTACCATGATCAATATGTGCAATAATACAAAAGTTTCTTATGTTCTTCATACTTCGTTTTCTAACTACTTTCAACGTGTAAAGATATGTTATTTACAAACCTTGTCAAATAAAAAAAGGATAATGAAATATATTATCTTTTTTATTGTTCTCTCCTAATTTAATTAATTCAAAATATTCCTTTTATACTGTAACTTTGACTTATCAGTTTAAATCTAAAAATACACCTCATGTTTCAAACAAAACAAGACTATATTCAGAAAATACATTTAATTATTTCTTCATGTATTGTTCTTCCTGTTGGAATTCTCTATGGATTTAATCCTAATTTTCAATTCGATATTCAGCTTCAAACTACAGATGAACACAACTTCTTTAAAGCAATAATGGGCTTGTACATTGGGTTTTCTTTTCTTTGGTTATTAGGCGTCTTTAAACAGCAATATTTAAGAACGGCCTTAATAACAAATGTTATTTTTATGACAGGTTTAGGCGCTGGTAGAGTTCTAAGTTTCTTTCTAGACGGCTCACCAACTATTGGTTATCAATTTGGCACTTTTGCAGAACTTTTTTTAGGATGCTACGGAATTTGGGTTCTAACAAATAAAAACACTAATTTTGCAAAAAAATAAATTACTTTGGTAAAAATAGGCAACATAGAACTTCCAGATTTCCCACTCTTATTAGCACCTATGGAAGATGTTTCAGACCCTCCATTTAGAGCGCTCTGTAAAGAAAATGGCGCAGATGTTGTGTACACAGAATTTATTTCTTCGGAAGGTTTAATTCGTGATGCTGCAAAAAGTATTATGAAATTAGATATTTACGAAAAAGAAAGACCTGTAGGCATACAAATTTTTGGAGCAAATTTAGAATCGATGTTAAAAACGGTAGAGATTGTAGAAAAATCGAACCCAGACATGATAGATATTAATTTTGGTTGTCCTGTAAAAAAAGTAGTTTCTAAAGGCGCTGGTGCTGGTATTTTAAAAGATATAGATTTAATGGTTTCACTTACAGAAGCCATGGTAAAACACACCAACTTGCCTATTACTGTAAAAACACGTTTAGGTTGGGATCATGATTCTATTAGAATTATTGAAGTTGCAGAACGTTTGCAAGATGTTGGCTGTGCAGCAATTTCTATTCACGGCAGAACACGCGCCCAAATGTATAAAGGTGAAGCAGACTGGAAACCAATTGCAGCAGTAAAAAACAACCAAAGAATGCACATTCCTGTTTTTGGAAATGGAGATATTACCACACCAGAAAAAGCAATGGAAATGAGAGATTCTTATGGCTTAGATGGTGCAATGATTGGTAGGGCTGCTATTGGCTATCCTTGGTTTTTTAATGAAGTAAAACATTATTTTAAAACAGGAACCTATTTAGGAAAACCTACTATTGCCCAACGTGTAGAAATGGCAAGAAGGCATTTACAAATGGCTATTGATTGGAAAGGTCCAGTCTTAGGTGTCTTTGAAACTAGAAGACATTACACCAATTACTTTAAAGGGATTCCGCATTTTAAGGAATATAGAATGAAAATGGTAACTTCCGACGATGCCACCAACGTTTTTAATGCTTTTGATGAAGTAGAAGCTAAATTTGGAAACATGATTATTCCGCAAGAATATTAATTATTGCGCTATAAATTCTTTTGAAATTCTACTACTAGCAATTTTAGATGCTAGAAAACCTAAAACTGTAATTGTAAAGAAAACAATTATCAAATTGGTAAATCTAAATTCTACAGGATATGCCAAACTTGGTACAATCATAAATATTTCGAATTTCTTTTGAAGAAAAACCAAGACAATTCCTAAGAACAAACCAACACACATTCCAAAAAAAGTTAATAAAAAGCCTTGTAGAATAAATATTTTCTTTATTTCTTTAATTGTTGCCCCTAAATTAAAAAGTGTTTTTAAATTGGTTTTTTTATCAATAATCATCATAATTATAGCGCCAATAACATTAAACAAAGCAATGATAACTATTAATGTAAAAATCAAATAAGACACAAAGTTTTCTGTATTTATTACTTTATAAAAAACTTCGTTTAGTTGCTCTTTCGTTTGTACTTTAAAATCTTTACCTAACTTTTCTCTTAATTGCTTAGCAACTTTATCTGAATCTTGTACGTCAATTAATTTTAACTCAATTGCTGTTGCTTCATTTTCTTTAAAACGCAACAATTCCTTTGCCTGAGCTAAAGAAGTAAACACGTATTTACTCTCAAATTCTTCTGTTCCTATATAGATACCAACAATTTGAGTTTCAATTTCATAAAAAGGTTTTCTAGGATTGATAAAACCCTTGCCCGGTTTCGGAATCCTTATTTTTAAAGGTTCTCCGTAATTTAGAATACCTAAAGAAAGTTTATTTGAAATACCTCTTCCAATAACCGCAGTATTGCGATACTCTTTTTGTAACCAAGTACCTATATTTAAGGAGGAATCTATCTTAGAAATTTTAGTATAATTCTCTTCAACTCCTTTTATAAAGGCAATTTCTGTTTTCTCATTATATTCTAAAAAAACACGTTCTTCTATAACTTTAGAGCTTTCTTTAATTGAAGTATTTGAATTTAATTCTTGTTGTAAACCTTTTGTAATCATAAAGGATTTACCAATAGAAGTAGTAATTTTAATATCAGGATCTGATACATCTAACAAACCATAGCTAAATGTTCTAAGGCCAGAAAAACCAGATAAAATAATAAATAAGGCTAATGAACCAACAATTACACCAAAAGATGAAATAATAGTAATAATGTTTATGGCATTATTACTTGTTTTAGAAAACAAATATCTTTTGGCTATGTAGTACGGAAAACTCAAATAGAAAATTTAGTTTTATTTCTTTTGACGTCTTTCTAAAACATCAGGGTTTTTTATAGGATCTGCATCATTCCCTTTTAACGACTTGTCAATTTCTTCAATATAATCTAAAGTATCATCACCAAAAAATAATAATTCTGGCATTCTTCTTAATTGATTACGAGTTCTTTTTGCCATTTCGTGACGAATTAATGGCGTATTGGATTGAATTCCTTCTACAATTTGATCTCTATTCTCTGAAGGAAAAATACTTAAATATACTTTTGCCACTCCCAAATCTGAAGTAACATGCACTTTAGAAACAGAAATAATTATTCCTTTCATACCATCTTGCGCCGCTTTCTGCAACACATCTACCAAATCCTTTTGTAAAACTCCTGCAATTTTACGTTGTCTGTTTGTTTCTTCCATACCGCAAATTTACAATATTTTTATGGAGTATAAATCTTATTTGTTACAGTAAACATTCAGAAGAAAAGCTCGTTACCATATTAAATTTGACAAAAAAAACCTAAAAACATTACTGCTTTTAGGTTTTATTATCTTAATTATGTAAGCTTTTAATCTGCTAGAATAATAGCTTTGTTCTCTTTTAATTCTAAAGTTCCAGACTTAATAGCTAATGTTAAAACCTTAGCATCATCTGCGCTTGGCTTTAATTCTGCATGTAAATCATCTAATACTAAATGATCTTGATTATGCACATAGATTTTAATCTGCCCCTCTTTTAAGTTAGAAACTATAGGTGCATGATTATTTAATATTTGGAACTCTCCTTCTACTCCTGGAGCTGAAAATAAATCAACTTTTGAAGAAAATAAGATTGCTTCTGGTGTTACAATTTCTAAAAACATAATTTATATCGTTTTTAGCTGTTAGTTATTGCTGCTCGTTTACACTTACAACTACAAACTTCCAACTTATAATGCTTCTGCTAACATTTTTTCTCCAGAATCTATTGCATCCTGAATTGATCCTCTTAAGTTAAATGCTGCTTCCGGGTATTTATCTAACTCACCATCCATAATCATGTTAAACCCTTTAATAGTATCTTTAATATCTACTAAAACACCAGGTATACCTGTAAATTGTTCTGCAACATGAAAAGGTTGAGATAAGAAACGTTGTACACGTCTTGCTCTATGCACTACCAATTTGTCTTCTTCAGACAATTCTTCCATACCTAGAATGGCAATAATATCTTGTAATTCTTTATAACGTTGTAAAATTTCTTTTACAGCAGTTGCTGTGTTATAGTGCTCTTCACCTAAAATAGCTGCTGATAAAATTCTAGAAGTAGAATCTAATGGATCTACTGCTGGGTAAATACCTAATTCAGCAATTTTACGAGACAATACAGTTGTAGCATCTAAATGCGCAAAAGTTGTAGCTGGTGCTGGATCTGTTAAATCATCTGCAGGCACATAAACGGCTTGTACAGAAGTAATAGAACCTTTCTTAGTTGATGTAATACGCTCTTGCATTGCACCCATCTCTGTAGCTAATGTTGGTTGGTAACCTACTGCTGAAGGCATACGCCCTAGTAATGCAGAAACCTCTGAACCTGCTTGTGTAAAACGGAAAATATTATCTACAAAGAAAAGTACATCTTTTCCTTGACCATCTCCTGCTCCATCTCTAAAGTATTCAGCAATTGTTAAACCAGACAATGCAACACGTGCACGTGCTCCAGGTGGCTCATTCATTTGTCCGAAAACAAATGTTGCTTTAGAATCTCTCATTCCAGGTTTATCAACTTTAGATAAATCCCATCCTCCTTCTTCCATAGAATGCATAAAATCGTCTCCGTATTTTATAATTCCAGATTCTAACATTTCGCGAAGTAAATCGTTTCCTTCACGTGTTCTTTCTCCAACTCCTGCAAAGACAGATAAACCACCGTGCCCTTTTGCAATGTTGTTAATTAATTCTTGTATTAATACAGTCTTACCAACTCCGGCTCCACCAAACAAACCAATTTTACCACCTTTTGCATAAGGCTCAATTAAATCGATTACTTTAATTCCTGTAAATAAAACTTCTGTAGAAACAGATAAGTCTTCAAATTTAGGTGCAGAGCGGTGTATTGATAACCCGTCTTTACCTTCTTTCTTTAAGTTTCCTAAACCATCAATAGCATCACCAGTAACATTGAATAAACGACCATAAATATCGCTTCCAATTGGCATTTGAATAGGACTACCTGTAGCTAAAACTTCCGTTCCTCTACTTAATCCATCCGTAGCATCCATTGAAATGGTTCTAACCGTATCTTCCCCAATATGCTGTTGTACTTCTAAAACTAAAATAGAACCATCAGCTTTTTTAATTTCTAATGAGTCATAAATTTTAGGAAGTTCATTGTTTTCTGTATTGAATTCAACATCAATTACTGGTCCAATAATCTGAGAAACTTTTCCTGTTGTTGTAGACATCTGTATCTAATTATATTTATTATTTATGTTTCGAGATTTAGCATCTCTTTTTCAAGATGCAAAGGTACTTTTTTGCACGGAATAAAAAAAGTTTTTTAAAAAAAAAGGTCTCATCATTTCTGATGAGACCTTTTTAATATATTTTAGAAAAGACTAGTTAGTTACTTTAACTTCTACTCTTCTATTTTTAGCTCTACCTGCTCTATTCATGTTCGAACCGATTGGGCTTTCTTCACCTAAACCTGAAGCAGTTAATCTTGAAGAATCAACTCCATTATTAACTAAATAATCTTTAACAGCGTTTGCTCTTTCAGAAGATAATTTTAAATTACCTGAAGCACTACCAACACTATCTGTAAATCCTTGGATAGAAAAAGTAGCTAAAGGAAATTCAGTGATAATAGCTAACATACCGTCTAAAGTTGTAGTAACTCCAGATTTGAAACTAGCTCTTCCTGTATTGAATAAAATTGCTTCTGCAAAAGAATCCATACCAATTTTAGCTTCATTTGAAATTATTTCTGGACATCCTCCTTCTGAAGCAACACCTGCAACAGTTGGACATTTATCATCTTTATCTAAAATGCTGTCACCATCAGTATCTGGCCAAGCACAACCTCCGTTTGCAACAGGACCTGCTACATTTGGACATTTATCATTTTTATCAACTACTCCATCGCCGTCAGTATCAGGACAACCTTTGTTAGCTTTAGTTCCTTTAGCATTAGGACACATATCATCTTTGTCTGCAATTCCATCAGCATCAGCATCAGGACAACCATTCATAGCTGCTAAACCTGCAACATTAGGACAAGCATCATCAGAATCTTTGATTCCATCGCCATCGGCATCAGGACAACCATTAAATTCTGCTAAACCTGGAGTTTCAGGACATGCATCATCTTTGTCATATATTCCATCAGAATCAGTATCTTTTCCTCCAAATTTAATTACTAAACCTAAAGAATTTTGATAATGAGATCTAACATTTTTAGCTAAACCTAACTTATCACTGTGTTGAAAGTTAAGACCTAAGTTTTCGTTAAACCAAACATTGAAACCTAAAGTTCCATTTGCCATTAACTCAGATTCATCATATTTTCCACTACCAACATAATCTCCACCAATACCTAAATAAGGATCAAACCAACCTGTTTCTCCGAATAAGTTATTTAAATCATACTTTACTAAAGCACCAACAGACCATAAAATGTAATCTGTATCATCTTCTGCAAATTCAGTTGTAATTTTGTTAAGCGTACCAGATAATTGTAAAGAAAAACCTTTTTCTAAATACTTTTCAGCCGAAAGTCTTGAAATTGAAGGTAAAGTATTCCAATCTGAACTACTAAGTAGGTCATTAAATTGTCCACTTAAATCGGATCCACTGTACATATCTACAGAGTTAATTCCAAAACCTACAGCCCAAGGGTTGTTGTCGTCTTGTGCGTTTGCGTTACCAACTAGTGCTAACGTAAACAAAGCTATCATAGCTAATTTTAAATGTTTCATTGTCAAATTTTTAAATTAAAAGTTCTTTTGTTAATAGACAAAAGTAAACTCTTAAAACGTATTTACAAAGATAAATCTATAAAACATTGATAAAACGCTCTATATTTATTAATTTTAAACCGCCACTAATAGCTTTTTAAACACCACAAAAACTGCTTTGTAGTTCTCATAAACAAAATAAACTCTTCAATTAAACTTCAACAATCTCAATTTTAGCATTTATATATACAAGTAATTTTTTATCAACTTTAAAATCCATCGATTTTAAAACTCTTTCATATTTTAATAATTGCTGATGATGATCATTAGAAGGACTACCTGTCTTATAATCTATAATAGTAACTTCATTTTTCTTATTAAAAACCAATCTATCCGGAATAATAACTTGATTGTCAAAATCTACAATTTCTCTCTCATTATATATGATATTACTTTCAGAAAAGTAACTAATTAATTTTGAGTTACTTACAACTAAATGTATTGTATCTTTTATTGTTTTTAACTGGTCTTCATCGATAAGCCCTTTCTGCTGATATTGGGTTACCACCCGATCTATATCTTTATTTGTATTAATTTTTGATAGTATCTCATGGAATAAATTCCCAAAATCAATTGCTTTTCCTTGTTCTGTATTCCATAATTTAGAGGCGCTTGCCAATAAAACAATATTATGCTCTTGCCAAGGTGTTGAAATAAATTTGTCATGAATTTCTGTTAAAGAGGTAGCTGCTTCTCTTTTTTTAATTCGTTCTATATTGCCAAAGTTGTATTCTAAAAGATCTTCTTGCCAAAGGTTTTGTTCTTTTAAATAATTAATAAAAATACCTGAGTAAAAGTTTAAATTTACAACTCCTTTTGTATTAATTTTCTTTTCTGTAATTACGTGTAATTGCTCTACAGCCCTTGTTAAAGAGACATAAAGTAGGTTGAAATTATCTAATTCTAATTCTTCTCTTTGTTGGTTATAAATTTCTAAACCGCGTGCATTTATTAAACTTAAATCTTTTTTATAATCGATTAAAAGTTCTTTAAATTGATAGTCTTCTGGTAAATCATCAAACCAAATTTTGGGATTAATCTGTCTATAAATCTCTACATCGCAAGGAAAGATTACCACCGGAAATTCTAACCCTTTAGATTTATGAATAGTCATTACCTGCACAGCGTTTACATTTTCTGAGGCAACAATACTTAATTTGTCTTTTTTAAGGTCCCAAAACTCTAGAAAATCACCAATATCTGTAGCCTTTCTTTGTTGTTCTAAAACAACATCTAAGAAAAATTGGACATACGCATTTGAAGAATTCACCAAGTTAAAGCCTCTAATTATTTCTTCAATTTTCTCATAAAAAGGTACTTGCTGAAATACTGAAAAATTAAATGAAATTCCGTAAGATTTCAAATCCTCAAAAATAACAGCATTTGATAATTTTATATGCTTTTTAAAAAATTCATGCTTTGGGGTTTTTACCTTTAAATGTTCAAATAAGAAATACAAAACTTCAAATCTTTTTTCCTCATCATTTGCATTCTGAATAATATGTAAAACATCAATAATAAAATTGATTTTAGAATTATTCTTTAATAATAAAGTTTCTGATGAAATAATAGAAATACCATTATCTGACAAATAATCTGCAACCGCAATTCCATCTTTCTTGGTTCTTGTGAGTACACAAATTTCATTTAAATAAAAATCTTCTTTTAGTTGATTTATTTTCTCTAAAACCTTTCTAGGATATTTTACTTTCTCATCCTCTTTTTCCTCCTCTTTATCTAAAAAAGAGAGCGAAACAAAACCACCTTTCTTCGTGTTTTCTAATTGGCTATTTCCTTCTAAAAACAAGTTTTTATAAGATTCATTTTGAAGAAAACCGGCAGTATACTGAAAGAAAGTGTTATTAAAATTAATAATTTCTGAATAACTTCTAAAATTTCTTTCTAAATTCTTAATTTCTTTCTGAACATTAAACGGATTTACTTCTTTTGCACCTAAATTTATAAATTGCGCTGCCTTACCTCCACGCCATCTATAAATAGCTTGTTTACCATCACCAACCAACAATAAATTACTATTTTCTTGAGCGAGAGCATTTTCTATTAAAGGAATTAAATTTTGCCATTGCAAAACTGAAGTATCCTGCATCTCATCAATAAAATAGTGCTGAAACCGCTGCCCAATTCTTTCATAAATAAAGGGCGCAGGCTCATCTTTTATATTGTCTGAAATTAACTGATTAAATTCTGCATTTAACCGAATATTATTATCTTCTTTTATGGTATTTAATTCTGAATTAATATTATTTAAAACAGCTAAAGGAATAATACTTTTAAGCGCTATTTTATTTAATAAATAACTAGAATAAGTGCGGTTATATAAATCTTTAGACTGATAATAATACAGTCTTAATTGTTCTGATATTCCTTCAATAGTCTCTTTTGCCAACACAGTAACTTTTCCTGCAAAAAGATTTTTGCCATCTTCAATTGTAGTATTTAGCCTGCCATCAAATTTTAAATCGTCACTTTTTAAAGACCTTAATTTTGTTAACTTTTGAAAGTGTTTTGGGCATTCACCACTCTGCGCAAAATCTAATATTTGAGCACCACTAGCTTCTATAAAACTTAATACTTCGTTTCCAAATACTTTATATTCTTCTTCTATTTCTTTGTTTGATTTTTGAAGTTTATTCTTCAATTCAAAAAAATTATCTAAGTTTTTATCAGCTAATTGTCTAAAATGTTTCACATCATCTTCGTTTAATAAAACCCTTGCAAAATCATTTAAATCTTTAGAAATATCCCAAGATTTGTCATCATCGGTCTTGTCTAAGGAATAATCTATAAGAAGATTCGTTAGTTTTTTATCGGTTCCTATTTTAGAAATTAAAACATCTACGGCTTCATTTAGTAGAGAAATTGCATCCATCTCTACTTCAAAATTAAGAGAAAGTCCTAGATCAAATGCAAAACTTTTAATAATTTTATGAGTAAAACTATCTATCGTAGTAATTGAAAAGGCTGAATAATTCTGCAGAATTACGTCTAAAATTTTCTTGCTTCGTTCTTGAATAATTGCTGCATCTAAATCGGTTTCTGAAAGTATAATTTTCAATAAATCCGTTTTACTTCCGTCAGCAAACTCCTCTAAATTAGATAAGACGCGCTCTTTCATTTCTGCAGCGGCCTTATTGGTAAAAGTAATGGCCAATACTTTCTGAAACATAAAAAGATCGTTAGAGGTTAGCAGCACCTTAAGATACTGTTTTACTAACGTAAATGTTTTTCCGCTTCCGGCAGAAGCATTGTAAACTTGAAAAGTAGATGGTTGTTGCACAGCAGTATTTTATTGCAAAATACAACTTATAGTGATTGTTATCCCCTAAATAAAAAGAAATCCTCTTTTATAGATTCTATTTTAGAATGGTCATTAGTAATAATATAATCAATTGCTTTATCGGTAAAATTCTTTCCCTTATCCGTTAAAGAAATAATATTTTTCTCAATCGTAATCATGTTGTTTTTTAAAGCTAAATCTAATACAGATTTAGATTTTACACGTCGCCAATTAATATGTTCATTCAGATGATTTATATGACGCTCACTTATCTCTTGATGATTGTTTAAATGCAATAAAAAAGTTAATAATGAAACTTCTATTTGTTGTTGTCTGTTTCTATACAGAACAGAAATTAAACCCCTCTTTGGAGCGAATAAATACACTATTAAGAATACAATTCCTAAAATTGTGGTCATAGAACCAGAAATAGAGGCATCTAACCAATGCGCCAACCAATAACCAGAAATCGCTGAAAAAACACCGAATATAATCGACAAGGCTAACATCTTCTTTAAATTATCAGTTAATAAATAAGCGGTTGCTGCTGGCGCAATCATTAAAGCAACCACTAAAATTGCTCCAACTGCATCAAAAGAACCTACAATAGTTATAGAGGCAACACTCATTAATCCGTAATGAATCATAATTGGCGAAAAACCTAAAGCTGTTGCCAAACCAGCATCAAACGTGCTAATTTTTAATTCCTTAAAAAAAGCAACTAATAAACCGATAATTATTAATAAAATAGTTCCAATGATCCAGAGAGATTTTGGCCCTAAATCAGATCCATCAACTAAAAACCGGTCAAAAGGAGCAAAAGCCAATTCTCCTAATAAAATTGCATCCGTATCTAGATGCACATCATTGGCATTTTTTGCAATCATAATAACACCAATACTAAAGAGTACTGGAAAAACCAAACCGATTGCAGTATCTTCTTTTACCAACTTTGTTTTCTGAATAAACTCGACTAAAACAACCGTAACTACGCCAGATAATGCTGCCATAATAATTAATAACGGAGAATTTAAATCATGTGTAATGAAAAAACCCAGCACTAAACCTGGTAAGATAGAGTGACTGATTGCATCGCTAATTAGCGCCATTTTTCGCAACACTAAAAATGTACCTGGAATTGCACAGGCAATTGCCACAATACTAGCAATTAATTGTATTTCTATCTGAGCACTACTCATTTTCGTTTCCTTGTTGATTGTATAAATTTGCTGCAAAATAATATCCTTTTGGCGTCATAGACCACATGGAACCTTTTACAATAATATATTCTTTTCGTTCTAATTTTCCAAGTGATTTTCTAGTATAGCCATGAAAATTATTTAATATTTTTACGGCATGTGGGTGCGAAATATCCTCATGATCCTCAGCAATCTCAAACATAAAAGCCAATGTTTTATGCAATTCTAAATCTTTTCTATTCTGAATAAACCTAATTTGCCTGAATAATAAGCCTCTTGATGGAGAAAAAATAAAAGAGAAGCCCACAAAGACAGCAGCAACCAAAACAATTACGGGTCCGGTTGATAAATTATTCTGACTTGCACTAATAGCAGTACCTACAACACCAGAAGTAGCCCCGAAAAACGCAGCTAAAACCACCATAATTCCTAAACTATTTGTCCATTGTCTTGCGGCTGCAGCTGGCGCCAATAACATGGCACTCATTAATACAACCCCCACAGTTTGCAAGCCTAAAATAATTGCAACTACAATAAATGAGGTTATTAAAATATCGATTAATTGGATGTTAAAACCTAAAGTCTTCGCATAATCGGCATCAAATAATAAAATTTTAAACTCTTTCCAGAATAACAACAAAACCACTAAACAAATAAAAGTTACAATTGCCATAAACCAAACATCTCTTGCCAACAAAGTTGCTGCTTGTCCGAATAAAAATTTATCTAAGCCAGATTGGTTTGCATTTGGCAGCTTTTGGATATAGGTTAGCAATAACATTCCAAATCCGAAGAAAATGGATAAAATTAAACCCAATGCCGTATCTGATTTTAAATGTGTTCTTTTGGTAATTCCCCGAATCCAAAATGCCCCCAACAAACCACTTACCAGCGCGCCAATTAATAATACATTGGTTTCTTTTGTGCCTGTAATTAAAAAAGCGATTGCAATTCCTGGTAAAGCTGCGTGAGAAATAGCATCGCCTAACAAACTTTGTTTTCTTAATACTGCAAAACTACCTAACATACCACAAATTGAACCCAATATTGCCGTACCTAAGGTTATTGTCCGTAGGGTGTAATCTGTAAAAACTAACTTTATGTATTCTGAAAAGTCGATAGTTTGGGTTTTAGTTCTTGTTTATTATTTCTATTTTAAAAAAATCTACTTTTGCACGCTCACCTTATAATTTATACCATAAGTCTTCGTCAAATTATCATCATTAAAAATATCTTTTACAGGACCTGTTGCTATTTTTTTTACGTTTAAAAACGTAACCCAATCAAAATATTCTGGTACGGTTTGTAAATCGTGATGCACAACAACTACTGTTTTTCCTGCCTTTCTTAATTCCTTTAAAATATTGATAATCGTAATTTCTGTCGTTGCATCTACCCCTTGAAAAGGCTCATCCATAAAATAGATCTCAGCGTCTTGCGCTAAAGCTCTTGCCAAAAATACACGTTGCTGTTGCCCGCCTGATAATTGATTGATTTGTCTGTCTTTAAAAGAAAGCATTCCTACTTTTTCTAAAGATTCTAGTGCCGTTTTTCGTTCTTTTTTACCGGGTCTTTTAATCCAACCTAAACTCCCGTAAGTCCCCATCATTACTACATCTATAGCTGTTGTTGGGAAATCCCAATCTACACTTCCTTTTTGCGGAACATACCCTACTAGCTTTCGTTGTTTACTATACGGTTTTCCATAAATAGAAACACTTCCTGCAATTGGATCAATAATTCCTAAAATAGCTTTTATTAAGGTTGATTTTCCTGCGCCATTCGGACCTACAATGGCCATTAAAACACCTTCAGGAATGGCCAAATCAATATCCCATAAAACAGGTTTATAATTGTATGCAACCGTTAAATCATCTACAGCAATCGCTATTTTTTGTGGTTCCATTTGTTCTATTTTAAAGAGTTCACAATAATTTTTACGTTGTGTTTATACATGCCAACATACGTAGCCTCAGGTGTTCCGGCACTTCCTAAAGCATCAGAATATAAAGTCCCTCCAATCACTACTTCTTTACCTTTTGCTTTTACGGCTTCTTGCAAAGCTTCCACAGTTCTTTTTGGCACGGAGCTTTCTACAAAAATCGCTTTTACATTTTTTTCTTCAATAAAACTCGCTAATCTCTGAACGTCTTTTACGCCTGCCTCTGTGGCTGTAGATAAACCTTGCAGGCCAACTACGTTAAATTTAAATTCTTTTCCAAAATAATTAAAAGCGTCATGCGCTGTTACTAAAATTCTCTTTTCTATTGGCAAAGAATTTACTTGTGCTATTATTGCTATTTTTAAAGATGCTAATGTCTTTAGATAGTTGGCACCGTTTTCTTTATAAGTTGTTGCATTTTTAGCGTCTAACTCACAAAATTTATCTGTAATATATTGCGTAATAATTTCCCAATTGGTAATATCAAACCAAATATGCGGATCATAATTAGAAGCAAAATATTCTGAACCAATTAACGTAGCAGAATCAATGGCATCAGAAGCTGCAATAGTTTTTTTATTTTGGAGACGCATTTTCTCAAATACATCCTCTAATTTTCCCTCTAAATGCAAACCGTTATACACAATTACATCAGCATTAAATAGTTTACTTACATCGCCTTCACTTGCTTTGTATAAATGCGGATCTACGCCTGCACCCATTAACCCTTGAATGTCTATTTTATCGCCTCCAATATTTCTCACCAAATCGGTAATCATTGTTGTTGTGGTAACTACCTGTAATTTCCCATTCTTTTTAGCCTCTTTTTTGCAGGAAAAAATGGTTATTAAAAGCATTAAAATTATGTATTTTTTCATCTTTTTTTTACCTCTTTATGTATAAATTATTTGCTATTTTCTTTGAAATGGATAATTTCTCTCCATCAACTTCTATAAATAAAGAGTCATCAAAATCTTCTTTTTCTAGAACAGTAATTTTTTTTCCTAACGTAATTTTCTTTTTATCTAAAAACCGTAAAAATTCTGATGAAGAATCATTTACCCCAACACAAACACCACTTTCATTTTTATTTAAGGTTGATAAAAGAATTTTATCTAACTTATTTACATGCCCATCTTTGTCAGGAATTGGATCTCCGTGAGGATCATGTGTAGGAAAACCTAAAAGCGCATCTAACTGATTAATTAATTTTGGTGATTTTATGTGCTCTAATTGTTCTGCAACCTCATGCACCTCATCCCAAGAAAAGTTTAACTTTTCAACTAAAAAGACTTCCCACAATCGGTGTTTCCTTACAATATTTGCTGCGGTTTTCTTACCGAAGTCTGTTAAAGTTACTCCTTGGTACTTTATATAAAGAACCACTTCTTTTTCAGATAATTTTTTAACCATATCTGTTACAGAAGAAGCTTTTGTTTCTAAGCTTTTGGCAATGGCATTTGTACTTATTCCTTTTTTAGAATCAGATTCCAAATGATAAATTGCCTTTAAATAATTCTCTTCAGAAAGTGTAAACATTTTAAGTATTTAGTGATACAAAGATATACTTTTTATTTTTATTTGAATAATTTTTTAGACAAGTCTAAAAATAATGTTATATTTGTCGAAAATTAAAGTATATTAAAATGAAAAACATAGTATTTATTTATTTATTATTGATGTCATCCTTTGTGATAGGCCAAACAATTAGCGGAAAAATAACCACAGAAAATGGTGAAGAAATTCCGTACACAAATGTATATTTAAAGAAAACCAAAATAGGAACCTCATCTAATGATAATGGTTTTTACGAGTTAAAGAACATACCAAAAGACAGTTACACAATAATAATTAGTAGTATTGGCTTTAAAACAAAGTCTATTAAAGTAACGATTACAAGTGATGAGAAAATTACTAAAAATGTTACTTTATTAGAAGATGATTCTTTAGATGAGATTGTTATTTCTGGAACCTTAAGACCGGTATCAAAAACAAATAGCCCTGTTCCTGTTGAAGTTTACAGCGAAACTTTTTTTAAGAAAAATCCTACGCCTTCTATCTTCGAATCTTTACAAAACGTAAACGGTGTTCGTCCGCAATTAAATTGTAGTGTTTGTAATACCGGAGACATTCATATTAATGGTTTAGAAGGACCTTACACCTTTGTTTTAATTGATGGAATGCCTATTGTAAGTGGGCTCTCTACCGTTTATGGATTAACTGGAATTCCGCAAGCATTAATAGAGAGAGTAGAAATTGTTAAAGGCCCAGCTTCTACTTTATACGGTTCAGAAGCAGTTGGTGGTATTATAAATGTCATCACTAAAAAACCTACAAATGCACCACTATTATCAACAGATACTTTTGCAAGTTCTTGGGGAGAAGTAAATTTAGATGTTGGTTTACGCTATAATGCATCAGAAAAAGTGCAAGGTTTATTAGGTATAAATTATTTCAATTTCCAAAATAGAATTGATAACAATAATGACAATTTTACTGACATGACCTTACAAAATAGAATATCAATATTTAATAAGGTAAACATCAAAAGAGAAAGTAATAAGGTTTTTACGATAGCCGGTAGATATGTCTATGAAGATCGTTGGGGAGGAGAAATGAATTGGGAAAAAGAATTTAGAGGAGGAAATGAAATTTACGGAGAAAGTATTTACACCAATAGATGGGAAACTTTTGGAACCTACGAATTACCAACCACAGAAAATATAAGTTTTCAATTTAGTGCGAATGGTCATTACCAAGATTCTTTTTATGGAGAAACTTCTTATGATGCAGAACAGTTAATTGGTTTTGGCCAGTTAGTTTACAACAAACAATTAGGTAAAAAACATGACTTATTATTGGGTGCAGCTTACCGCTATACATTTTATGATGATAATACTTTTGCCACTTTAAATGAAAATGGTGTTGAGAATATGCCATCAATAATTCATTTACCAGGTGTTTTTGCGCAAGATGAAATTAGTTTGACTGATAGAAAAAAAATACTTCTAGGCGTGCGATGGGATAATAATAGTCTGCATGGAAATATCTTTTCACCAAGGGTAAATTATAAATGGAATTCTAGAGATAAATCTAATATTGTAAGATTAAGTGCTGGAAACGGATTTAGAGTTGCGAATGTTTTTACAGAAGATCACGCGGCTTTAACTGGGTCAAGAACAGTAGAGTTTGATGGAGCATTAGACCCAGAAACATCTTGGAACACAAACATTAATTATGTAAAAAAAATAAATACTGAAAATTCTTTTATCACCATAGATGCAAGTGCTTTCTATACCTACTTTAATAATAGAATCTTACCAGATTACGAAACAGATCCTAATAAAATTATCTATGCTAATTTAGAAGGTTCTTCCGTTTCACAAGGAATTTCTTTAAATGCAGATTTTTTATTCACCAACGGATTAGCCATAAACGCCGGAGCCACTTTAATGGAGGTTTCTGTAACAGAAAATAACGTAAAAAGAACACAATTACTAACAGAAGGTTTTAGTGGAGTTTGGTCTATTTCTTATAAATTTAGTAATGACTTTAGCATCGATTATACAGGAAATATTTACGGACCAATGCGCTTACCTTTGTTAGGTGAAAATGACCCAAGAGATGAATATTCTCCTTGGTTTAGTATTCAAAACATTCAATTGAGCAAAAAGTTTACCAACAGTTGGGAAGTTTATGGTGGCGTTAAAAACCTATTAAATTTTACACCTGCAGCGAATAGTATTAATAGTGCAAATAATCCTTTTGATGTTGGTGTAAATACAGAATTAAACCCAGAAAGAGCTTTTGACCCAAGTTATGTCTACGCATCTAACCAAGGAATTAGAGCTTTTGCGGGAATTAGGTACACACTTTTTTAATATATTGCTAATCTAATTATGCATTTTACAAAAAAACTTCTTTTTCTTTTTATTCTCTTTGGGTGCTTCATAAGCTATACGCAAGAGAATAAGGAAAAAGAAGTTTTAAATATTTTTACTTTCGAAGAAGTTGAGAAGTTACATCAACAAAAACCAAAACCTATATTTATTTTCCTCTACACAGATTGGTGCAAAATTTGTTTTGGAATGAAAAAAACTACTTTTAAAAATAAAAAAGTAATTCAGCTTTTAAATGAAAAATTCTATTTTATAAGGCTAAACGGAGAAGAGAAAAAAGACATTACTTTTTTAGGAAAAACGTTTACATACAAACCCACAGGAGCAAATACAGGTATTCATGAATTAGCTGATGAACTAGCCACTGTAAAAAAAAGAATTACATATCCAACAATCGTAATTTTAAATACGGCCTTTAAAATAGATGCACAATTAATTGGTTTTTATAATTCAAAAAAAATGATTGGTCTATTAACCACATATTTTAATTAATCTTACAAATTCTTGGGTTTAAAGACCTTCGACTAAAACCATACACCAGACCTAAAGAAGAATAATTGTTTCGTAAACTCTAAGAAAACAAAATAGATAATGGGTTTTTATTAATTTACAACTTACATTTGCAGAAAACTTAGCGCGTTGAGTATTCAGAACATTGTAAATCAATATCAAACATCTGCAAACGTTTCGCAGATAATTACACAACTTCAACTAGAAAAAAACCATTTTCAAATATCGAATTTGGTTGGATCTTCATTGTCTTTTGTTATTTCAGAAACTTTTAAAAAAACAAATAAACCATACCTTTTAATCTTTAATGACAAAGAAGAAGCGGCGTATTACTTAAATGATCTAGAACAAATATTAGGAGAAAAAAATGTACTTTTTTATCCTGGCTCTTATAGAAGACCTTATCAAATTGAAGAGACAGATAATGCTAATGTCTTGTTGCGATCAGAAGTTTTAAACAGAATAAACTCTAGACAAAAACCGGCTATTATTGTAACGTACCCAGCTGCCTTATTTGAAAAAGTTGTTACAAAAAAAGAGCTCGAAAAAAATACTTTAAAAGTTGCCGTTGGTGAAAACTTATCTTTAGATTTTGTAAACGAGGTTTTGTTTGAGTACAAATTTAAACGCGTAGATTTTGTTACAGAACCAGGAGATTTTTCTGTAAGAGGAGGTATTATAGATGTTTTTTCTTTTTCTAATGATGAACCTTATAGAATTGAGTTTTTTGGTGATGAAATAGACAGTATTCGATCTTTTGATGTAGCAACGCAACTCTCTAAAGAAAAATTAAAAAAAGTTTCTATTATACCCAATGTAGAAAATAAAACATTACAAGAAAATAGGGAAAGTTTCTTAAAATATATCTCATCTAAAACTGTAATTTTTAGTAAAAATACCTCTTTACTATTTGGTACTTTAGACAAGTATTTCGAAAAAGCAACCATTGCTTTCACAGACCTATCTGAGGAAATAAATCATTCTAAACCAGCTGAGTTATTTTGCGATGGAGGTTTTATTAAAAACCAACTACAAGAATTTACATTGGTAGAAATGTCTACTAAAGTACATTCAAAAGAAATACCAGAAATTAAATTTAATACAAACCCACAACCTTCCTTTAACAAACAATTTAATCTATTAATTGAGAATTTAACGGAATACCATAAAGGTAACTTTACAAACTATATTTTCTGTGCAAATGAGCAGCAAGCAAAGCGTTTTCATGATATTTTTGACGACTCTAAAGAAGATGTTCATTATGAAACCGTTGTTTTTCCTTTATACAAAGGTTTTGTAGATGTAGAAAACAGATTGGTTTGTTATACAGATCATCAAATATTTGAAAGGTATCATAAATTCCGTTTAAAAAATGGTTACGCAAAGAAGCAAGCCATTACTATTCAAGAATTAAACAAACTAGAAATTGGAGATTATGTAACCCACATGGATCATGGAATTGGAAAATTTGGTGGTTTACAAAAAATTGATGTCCAAGGCAAAAAACAAGAGGCTATTAAGCTTGTATATGGAGAAAGAGATATTTTATATGTTAGTATTCACTCGCTTCACAAGATTTCTAAGTTTAACGGAAAAGATGGTAAAACACCTAAAATATATAAATTAGGTTCTGGTGCTTGGAAAAAAATTAAACAAAAAACTAAAGCAAGGGTTAAACACATTGCGTTTAACTTAATTCAATTATACGCAAAAAGAAAACTTCAAAAAGGGTTTGCTTTTGGCCCAGACACACACATACAGCACGAGCTTGAAGGAAGTTTTATGTATGAAGATACACCAGACCAATTTACAGCTACGCAAGATGTAAAAAATGATATGGAGAAGGAACAACCTATGGATCGTTTGGTTTGCGGAGATGTTGGTTTTGGAAAAACAGAAGTTGCCATTAGAGCAGCTTTTAAAGCAGTAGATAATGGCAAGCAAGTTGCTATTTTAGTTCCTACCACAATTTTAGCTTTTCAACATTATAAAACATTTACAGAGCGTTTAAAAGATTTTCCTGTTAGAATAGATTACTTAAATAGGTTTAGAACTGCAAAACAAAAGACAGAAGCCATTAATGGCGTAAATGACGGTTCTGTAGATATTATTATTGGTACCCATCAACTAACAAATAAACGCTTAGAATTTAAAAATTTAGGACTTTTAATTATTGATGAAGAACAGAAATTTGGCGTTGCCGTTAAAGACAAATTAAAAACTTTAAAAGAAAATGTAGACACCTTAACGCTAACTGCTACTCCTATTCCTAGAACGTTGCAGTTTAGTTTAATGGCTGCAAGAGATTTATCAATTATAAAAACACCACCACCAAACAGACATCCTATAGAAAGTAATGTTGTTCGCTTTTCTGAAGAAACCATAAGAGATGCAATTTCTTATGAAATTTCACGTGGTGGGCAAGTTTTCTTTATTCATAATAGAATTGAGAATATTAAAGAAGTTGCTGGCTTAATACAAAGATTAGTACCCTCTGCAAAAGTAGGTGTTGGTCATGGGCAAATGGAAGGTAAAAAACTAGAGGAATTAATGCTCGGTTTTATGAATAACGATTTTGATGTTTTAGTCTCTACTACCATCGTAGAAAGTGGTTTAGATGTACCAAATGCAAATACTATTTTTATTAACAATGCAAATAACTTCGGATTGTCTGACTTGCACCAAATGCGCGGAAGGGTAGGTAGATCTAACAAGAAAGCATTCTGTTACTTTATTACGCCACCCTATCATATGATGACAGATGATGCCAGAAAACGTATTGAAGCATTGGTTTTATTTTCTGATTTAGGAAGCGGAATTAACATTGCCATGAAAGATTTAGAAATTCGTGGGGCAGGAGATTTATTAGGCGGCGAGCAAAGTGGTTTTATAAATGATATTGGATTTGATACTTATCAGAAAATATTGCAAGAAGCTATTGATGAATTAAAAGAAAACGAGTTTAAAGATTTATATCCAAGAGATACCAACAAACCAAAAGAGTTTGTTAAAGAGGTAACTATAGATACCGATTTTGAAATTCTTTTTCCAGATGATTATATCAATTCTATTACAGAAAGATTAGTGCTGTATAACAAATTAGGAACACTACAAAAAGAAGAGGAATTACAAGTTTTTGAAACTGAAATTATTGATAGATTTGGAGAAATACCTACAGAAGTTTCAGACCTTCTAGACTCTGTTCGTATAAAATGGTTAGCAAAAGAATTAGGTTTAGAAAAAATTATTCTAAAACAAAAAAGAATGCTTGGTTATTTTGTTGCCAACCAACAAAGCGATTTTTACCAAACAGAAGCTTTTTCTAAGATGTTACAATACGTAAAACACAATAGTAAAAGTTGTGTAATGAAAGAGAAAGAAACTAAAAATGGGTTGCGTTTATTAATTACTTTTATAAGAATTGACTCTGTAAAAACAGCGCTACATATTCTGAATAAAATTTGATGAAAAACGCGCACTTAAAAAATATTTTCGCCCTAATTTTAGCTACCCTTTTTATAAGTACTTCTGGGGTGTTAGGAAAATACATAACAATGCCTGTAGAAATAATTACATGGTTTAGAGCGGCTATAGCAATGGCTTTTTTATACCTATATGGTACTTTCAAAAAAATAGATTTCTCTATAAAATCATCTAAAGATTACAAACCTTTTTTAATAAGTGGTGTTTTAATGGCAGCACATTGGGTGAGTTATTTTTATGCTATAAAGCTATCCAATGTTGCTTTAGGTGTTTTATCGTTATACACCTTTCCTATTATTATTGCATTCTTAGAACCTTTTTTTTTACAAGTAAAATTCAATCCAATATATATCCTTTTGGGCTTAATGGTTTTAACCGGATTATACATTTTAACGCCAGAATTTAATATTGATAATTCGCAAGTTAGAGGTATCCTTTTTGGTGTTTTTTCTGCTTTTTGTTATGCAGTAAGAATTTTAATTTTAAAAAAACATGTTACCAATTATAATGGTACAACATTAATGTTTCATCAAACGTTAATTACGACAGTTTTACTCCTGCCTACCTTGTTTTTTATGGATTTATCTGGTTTAAAAGCCCAGTTTCCGTATTTACTTTTACTTGCACTTTTAAGTACCGCAATTGGCCATAGTTTAGTACTACATTCTTTGAAATTCTTTTCTGCCACCACTGCTAGTATTATTAGTAGTTTACAGCCCATTTTTGGTATCTGTCTTGCCTATCTTTTTATACGAGAAATACCAAGCCTTAGCACATATATTGGAGGAAGTTTTATTGTATTAACCGTTGTTATTGAAAGTATAAGAAGTAAGAAGTAAACTGTTTTCAGTTTAAAAAAACTGTTATAACATATTCATAATTGTTTGTTGCTAATTCAAGTTTATTTTCATCATAATTGTTTTCCTAGATTTTTGCTAGTCTCTAAGAAACCAAACTTTAATTACAATATATTAATATTGCAAATACCTAACAATCAGCAATCACTTAAATGCACGCTTACAGCAAGGCCACCTTCTGATGTTTCTTTATATTTAGTACTCATATCTTTTGCTGTTTCCCACATTGTTTGAACTACCTTATCTAAAGAAACTTTTGCGTTTGAAGGCTCAGAATCTAACGCTAACTCTGCAGCATTTATGGCCTTTATAGCACCCATACTATTCCTTTCAATACAAGGAATTTGCACCAAACCTCCAATTGGATCGCAGGTAAGACCTAAATGATGCTCCATAGCAATTTCTGCAGCTATTAAAACCTGCTCCTTACTACCACCAAGAAGTTCTGTTAATGCTGCAGCGGCCATGGCAGAAGACACTCCAATTTCAGCTTGGCAACCTCCCATTGCTGCAGAAATAGTTGCTCCTTTTTTAAAAATACTTCCTATTTCTCCAGCAACTAACAAAAACTTTTTAACATGCTCAAAAGTAGCTTCATGATTCTCTATTACCATATAATACATAAGTACTGCCGGTATTACACCTGCACTACCGTTAGTGGGTGCGGTAACCACTCTGCCTAAAGACGCATTTACTTCATTAACACTCAAAGCAAAACAACTTACCCATTGCAAAATAGAACGAAATTTAACCTCAGTCTGCCGAATTGTTTGCAGCCATTCTTGAGGATTGTCATAAGAAAGGGGCCCTTTTATTTTTTGATGCGTATCATAAGCCCTTCTGCGAACGTTTAAACCTCCTGGCAAATATCCTTCGGTATGACAGCCAGTATACATGGACTCTAACATCGTATTCCAAATATCTAACAGCCCTAGATTAATTTCTGAATCTGACCTTAAAAAGCGCTCGTTTTCTAAAACTAATTCTGAAATAGATTTATTTTCTTTTTCACAGATAGCCAAAAGATCAGTTCCGTTTCTTGTAGGAAAAGGGAAAGATTTAAAAACTTCTAATTTTTTTTTAGCTCTTTTAAGTTCCTCCTTTACAACAAAACCTCCACCAATAGAGTAATATGTTTCCTTTATTTGTTTACCATTAACTAGGTTTGCTGTAAAAGTTATTGCATTGGCATGAAAAGGTAAAAAACTCTTGTTAAATATAATATCTAGTTTCGAATCAAAGTAAATTTCCTTAGTATTATTTAATAGTAGTTTTTTAGTTTCTTGAATACTTTTGGTTAAACTTTCAATATTTTGAGTAGGAATCGTCACAGGGTCAGCCCCTGTTAAACCAAGCATAATAGCTAAATCTGTAGCATGCCCCTTACCTGTTAGCGATAGGGAACCGTATAAATCTATTTTAATTGTACTAACAAAATCGAAAACTTTATAATCTTGCAACTCACTAATAAAACGCTCTGCTGCACGCCAAGGTCCTAGGGTATGAGAACTAGAAGGGCCAATTCCAATTTTTAACATATCAAAAACACTAATACACTCCATTTATCATTATAATTTAAAATTGTTAATACAGCTATTAAAACGTGCAGTTGTAGGTTTTTTATTACACTAGCAGGAGTAAGTTACTTAAAAACTACAAGGTAAAACCTAGATAATTTTAAATTTTCCCTCAGTAGCTTCTCTATTTGATGCACTAACTAAGGGAATATCTAATAAAAAAGAGTGTGTTGGGGTAATTTGAGTGATGTTATAAAGGTTTACGGTTTCTCCTTTTGGAATGTGCCAAACGTGCCACAAAAGAGGCACGTAAGAATCACCTGAATACACAATGTTATAGCAGTCGCCAAAAGACCTTTCTTCCGTCTAGCCAGTAGACATATAAAATGCGATCTGAGTTTTTATATTAAAGCCTTCTCTTAAAAGTTTCTTAACTCCATTTTCTATATAACTATCTTGAAAACGGTATAAATACTCAGATCGCATTTTATCTATTACTTCACCTACTATTAGCTTGGGTTTCTTTCGCTTATAACTGCAACTTATTTAACTAAAGCAAAATAACATTAAAAAATACTTTAGTAAATTGCTTTTTATTTTCATCTCTCCATTTTGATATTATTTACTCTGCATCTCTCTCATTCTGCCCAGTACATCTAAACCTTGCTGGTGTAAATAATGAAGAATATCTATGTATACCCAATTTTCTGCTAGCTTATCACCCTCTCTACGGTAAATATCAACAATTCTCATTTCTGCCTTCACATCACTTTTTGGAAGTCCTAAAAAGCCTCCGTTATTTTTGTTAGACAAATTTGGCCAGCCAAAAAAGCCACAATAATTTCCTTCTGAAAATCGTGCAATATGGCCATTAAAAACTTTGTCTGTTAAGTTTTCTCTAAATGGGTATTGATGCTGTTTCTGATATCTTTTTATAGTATAAGAAGCTCCTATTCCCGTCGGACCATACCAAATCATGTCCTCATTCCAAGTTCTAGCTAATAATTCTGGCGGACACTTATCTTCTCCTGAAATATTAATTTCATCTAAATCAGCAATCATTTGATTCAGAACTGTTAAAGTTTTTTTTGCTTCCTTAGGGTCTTGTTCCTTTAAAAGTATTCCGTCATGTGTTCTAGGCCCAGGATAAAGAAACGAAGCGCCAGTCATTTTTGGAAGCGGATAATGTCCTGCTTGATCCATAATACTTAGTACATCGCAAAAAAGTGCTGTTTCCGCAATTTTATCTCCTTCAACACGATGAAATTCAGCATAACGTAAAAAAACCATTTTACCAGTATGTGGTATTCCTAACCAATCTTTATCAAACAAGCCTAAGAGATTTCCAACACTAACAACCCATTGTGTTTTTCCATTGTCACAATCATTATCTCCAGCAAAAAACATATCTTCTCTACGCTGTATAGGCGTAAAGGATTCCCGCAAGGGTTTCCAAAAAGTTTCTACTACTGCCTCCGGGCCATATTGTTCGTAAAAAGGATGCATTCCTCTCCAATGATAGTCTTTGGTAGTATGCTCTTTTAGTACATTGGTTAAATTAGTATCTGTTGCTGCATCAAAAGCTTCGTAATATTTACGAACAACTTTTTTTGCCTTTTGAAAATTATTTTCCATATAAATTAAGTTAAATTAAGTTAAGGGTCTTCCTCCATCTACTGGAAAAATACAGCCAGTAGAAAATGTGAATGATTCTGCAATTGTAACTAAAGCTCTTCCGATGTCTTCCGGTTCAGCAATTCTGCCTAAAGGTGTTTTATCTTCTTGTTCTTTAAGGTATTCTTTAGGAAGATGTTTTGCGTATTCTCCATTCACCCAACCTGGTGCGAGAGAAACAACTCTAATTTCTGGTGCCAATGCTCTACCTAAAGACATTGTTAAAGAATCTATAGCTGCTTTAGAAGCACAATATGCAACATTGCTGCCTACTGCCGTACGACCAGCTATTGAAGAAATATTAATTACAATAGGATTATTTGCGTGTAATAAAACCGGCCTAAAAGCCCTAATACTTGCAAAAGAGCCTCTAAAATTTATTTGCATAATTCTGTCTATCCACTCATCGGTTAAACCATCTAAGTCGTCATGAACTACAGGCTTCGTTACACCGCAATTATTTACCAAAATATCTAAGTGTCCATATTTATTTTCTACAAAAGAAGCCATCTCTTTTAACTTATCACTATCTGTTACAGATGCCAAGTAAATAGAATGCCCTTCATTTTCTAGAGATGCTAAAACAGTTTTTGCTTTTGTTTCTGCTACCTCAATTTCGTTAATAATTACTTGGTACCCACTTTTCGCTAAATATCTGCAAATTTCAGATCCAATTCCTCCACTACCTCCCGTTACCAGTGCTGTTTTATTTAATTTCATTTTATTTTATAAGATTTTCAATTAGTAACAAAAATAAGATCGTAAATACAAAGAATCCTATTAAGTAATAACTCACCTTATCTAACTTTCCAGGAATAACATACCATCCATTTTCCTTTTCAGGCTTATTTTCTAATTTAAATTGAGCTCTTTGCCCAGGTATTGAATATGGTGACCAATCCTTTTGTTTACCACTAATTAAAATACTTGCAATAATAGATACCAAAATATTAACTACAGCTCCAATAATAGCATACCAAGTCCAAGCAATATCTGTATAATGATGCACAAAATATAAAACGATAAAACCAACAGCAACGCCAACTAAAAGTCCTTTTTCTGTTGTTTGTTTAGAATAAAACCCTAACATATACATACTTAATTTAGCCCCTACAAAATAAGAGCCTATTTTAGTTAACAACTCTAATATTGAGCCCGTAGTGCTCGAAAAAGCAATAGCCGGTATTATAATTAAGATTGCCCAAAAAATAGTAGAGATTCTTGCTACATTTAAATAATGTTTTGGAGTTTCGTTTGGTCTAAAGTATTTCTGATAAAACCCACTTGTTGAGATGGTTGAGAAAGAATTTAATGCAGAAGATAAACTAGACATACTCGCAGACAACACTGCTGCAGCTATAATACCTATAAATCCTGGAAAACCTTGTTTTTCAGCAAATTCTAGCATAATTGTATTGTCATTATCAAATACTCTACCTTGATAATATTGATAAAAAAGAATTCCAATAAAAATAAATAGAAAGTAGATGAAAAACGCTGCAAACCCCATTAAAGCTAAAGATTTCTTTGCATCACCTATATTTTTTGCACCTAAAGTTCTCTGCATCATCATTTGATTTGCACCATAAACGGTAACATGGTATACCGTCATGGCTATAATACCTGCCCAAATAGTTGTATCTACTGTAGGGTCTGTACTTAGATTTATAGGGTTTACCTTACCCTTAGATTTTAAACTAGAGAGGGTATCATATAAAGATTCTGGAAGTTGATCTAAAAGCACAAATAGCACAACAAGACCTCCAACTAAAAATATTCCTGATTGCAATACATCCGTCCAAATAACAGCGGTAATTCCTCCTAATGAGGTGTAAATTAACGTAATAAAAGAAACGACAAATATACATACCGTAACGTCTATACCTGTTAAATAAGCAATAACAAGAGCAGAGCCATACAGAACCGCGGCAGAAGATAATAATTGCGTACCTAAAAAGATTACTGAAATTACTGTTCTTGATGCCTTACCAAATCGTTTCTCTTGATATTCATAAATAGAAATAACCCCTGTTTGCATGAAAAACGGAACAAACAAAGACATAACTATAATTATAACTATTGGGTAATTAAGATGAATAGCAATAACAGACAAACCCGCTTTGTACGACCAAGCTGGAGCTCCTAAAAAGGTCATAGCACTTACATAAGTTGCAAGAACAGAAATGCCGATAGCCCACCAAGGCGTCGTTTTCTGTCCTATATAGAAATCTTGTGCGGTACTAACTTTTTTAGATAACACAAATCCTAACAATAAATTAGCTAAAAGATAAATAATAATAATTGACCAATTGAGGCCTCCTAACTTGTCCATAAAAAGTATTTATAATTGATAATGAAACTTATTTTTAATTTTTATGATTTTTTACCATACCTCTCTACTCTAATATCTGCTTGCTTTTTATGCCCCGCAAACCCTTCAATTTCGCATAAGCGAGAACAGTATTCTCCTACTAAGGCGCTGGCCTCGTCTGTAATTATATTCTGATATGTACAAGTTTTAATAAACTTACCTACCCATAAACCACCTGTAAAACGTGCAGCTTTTTTTGTTGGCAATGTATGGTTTGTTCCAATAGCTTTATCACCAAAGGCAACATTAGTTCTATTTCCTAAAAACAAAGCACCGTAATTTGTCATATTGTCTTTAAAGTATTGAGGATCTTTGGTATTTACCTGAACATGCTCACTTGCAATATCATCAGCAACCTCAACCATTTCCTCATAACTATCAACTAAAATAATTTCACCGTAATCTTCCCATGACTTACTTGCTAAATCTGCTGTTGATAATACTGCCAATTGCTTTTTAACCTCAGCCTCAATTTGCATTGCCAATGTTTCACTATTTGTTAATAAAACAGTAGGAGAATTAGGACCATGTTCTGCTTGTCCTAAAAGATCTGTAACTACCATTTCTGCATCTGTAGTATCATCTGCAATCACTAAAGTTTCTGTTGGGCCTGCAAGTAAATCAATACCCACCTTACCAAATAATTGTCTTTTAGCTTCTGCTACATATTCATTACCAGGACCTACAATCATATCTACCTCTGGCATGCCCACGCAACCATAAGCCATAGATGCCATTGCTTGGATACCTCCTAAGATATAAATTTCATCTGCACCAGCAAAGTGCATTGCTGCCACTGTTTCCGCTGGAGGAAAACCTGTTTTAGGATCTGGAGGTGTACAAGTTATTACTTTTTTTACACCAGCAACTTTTGCTGTAAGTACACTCATGTGAGCAGATGCAACCATTGGATACCTGCCTCCTGGAACATAACAACCAACACTATTTACAGGAACATTTTTGTGGCCTAAAATTACTCCAGGAATAGTTTCTATTTCTATGTCTCTTATTGTAGATTTTTGAATTTGTGCAAAACGACGCACTTGTGATTGCGCCCATTTAATATCTTCAATTGTTTTTTTAGGAATATTTGAAATAATTTCTTGAATTTCATCTTCTGATAAACGGAATGATTTTGGATTCCATTTGTCAAATTTTAATGATAATTCTCTTACTGCTTCGTCCTTCCTTTTTTCAACATCAGAAAGAATTCCCTCTACAATTTGTCTAGTTTTTAATTGGTTTGCTGCAGACTCCGCTGCCGCCATTCCTCTTTTAATGTACTTAATTGCCATTTTTATTTATTTTTGTTGTTTGTTTCTTTTTTGAAAAAATCTAAATCTCTCTGTATTGCGCGTTTTCTATTTTCATCTTTTAAAAGATGGTTCTTACTTTCATAAGCATACAAAGCAAACTCTTTATCATGTTCAAATAATTTAATTGCTAAAGCCTCTGACCACTGATAAGGAACTGATGCATCCCATCTTGCATGATGCATTATTATAGGTGTATTTATTTCATTTATATGATTAATAACATCTCCTGATGCCAATGGATACTTAAATTTTAAGTTACTTACAGCATCCTTTAGTTTTACTAAATACCCATTAATTGATTGGTTTGTTGTTTTTTCATTATTTCTATCAGCTAGCTTTCCATAAAATAAAGCTTGCTCCATTATAGAAGCAGAAACACCAGACCAAATACTAGCTGCCTTTATTTTATTTGTTGCTAGTAAAACTTTCAAGGCAACATCACCTCCCATAGAGTGTCCTAAATAAAAAATATTCTCAGTATTGCAGTTTTCAAGCCCACTTAAAGCATTTATTAGATTTAACATATCTATGGCATAATAAGCGCTTGCCAAATAACTTGTTTGGGTAAATTTAAAACCCTCTGAAATATTGTGGCCTCGATAATCTGGCGTAATAACCACATATCCATTCTCAGCAAATGCTTCAGGAAAACCTCTATAATAATCTCCTGGTCGCCAATCCTCTCCTGTTTTAAAACTAACTCCATATTTTTTTGGTGCTGGATGAAAACCATGCCCAAATAATAATATTGGAAATCCATTTTTTGGTTTCTGAGATTTAGGAATAGTAACTAAAGCATATATTTTAAGACTATCAGAAGTATATGACATTAATTTAGATGAGTATTTTGGAGTATCTTCTAAATAAACCTCAAAATTCATCTCTGAAATGTAAGTGCGCTGCTGAAGCCCTTCTATTGAAATAGGAGCTACATTTTGTAAAGTGTTTTTAACAATCTTAAAGCTTGATTTTTTTTCGCAAGCAGTCACACAAATCATCAAGAGTAATAAGCACCCTAGTAGCAATTGTTTATTTATTGTGTATCTGTATGCAAATTGCTTTTTCATGAAACTATTTTTGGTGCTTTTGGATAATCTTCTCCTACTATAAAATATGCAATACCGTATGTCTTAGCTTTAATGTTTCTTATTGCTCCCTTTGGAAAAGTAAAAATATCTCCATTTTTTAATGTAGTGTTTATCTCTTCTCCGTTATGTGAACAAAATATTTCAAATTCACCACGATGCACCAACATTACCTCAACTTCATTCCTACTATAATTACCTGTTGTTCCGCTACTATCACTCTGTAATCCATAAACATTAAAACCGTCTCCATTAGGATCTCCTGGTTTTACTAAAAACGGTGATTTAACTTTATCTTGAGGCCCTAAAATAGGTAACCACCTTAATGTTTTCGGGGTTTGATTAGGAAAACCTTTATGAATAGGATCTTTAAATTTACCCACAAAACCAACATGCTGTTTCATTTGATCTACACTATACTCATCAAATTTTTTTAATTGGTCTTTTGTTAAAGTTGCCATTGGTTTTAATCCTTCAGGAACTTTCTCACCAATAGTAGTATCTACTAATTTTCCGTTTTCTAGAAGTATTAAACCAAAATCTTTAGCCTCTTCAAGAACACGGGGCAACCACTCAATACCGCCACCTGCATTATCATGACCTAATACCGAAAAAATCATACCATATTCATCTCCCACATTTTCAAATCCTCGAAACATATTTGTTGGTAAGGAAATAACATCGCCTGGATGTAATATAATTTCAGCTTTCTCGTCATTATTCCAGTAGAAACGCCAAGCACTGCTATAAACAATAAATACCTCTGCGGTAAAGTGAGAATGTGACGAATTCTTAACCCTAGGAGGTTGGCCTGCCGCGCCCACACAAAAACCATGATTCTCAGAGAGATTTACTTTTTGATGCACGCTCTCTGATACGCCACCACCTATAATACTATAATTATCTTTTAAATCACTTCCTGGTGTTTTAGCATCTATAAATGCTGCTTTACAAGGAATTAAATCTGAATATCGAATTAATCTTTTTTCAAGCATTTTCTTATAACTTTATTCTTTTTTGTTTCTCTTTATTTAATAATTCAAAAACATCTACATCTAATTGCTTCAACACATGAATCATATCTATAAAAACCCAATTTTCTTTTAAAACATTGCCTTCGCGTCTCCAGTAATCTACTACGCGTAATGTTATTTTTTTTCCAGTAGCGTTTAATCCTAACCAGCCATTACCATTGTGTGTTCCATACATAGCAGGAAAACCAAAATCACAAGAATAATTACCATCACCAATTTGTGTGAAATACTCTTCTCCTTCTTTTATGGTGATTCCTCTGTCCGGAAAAGCAGTTATAAAAGGTACCTGATGATTTTTCTGAAACCCTTTTAAACCTCTTGTAGTACCAATACCAGATGGGCCATACCACATCATGTTTTCTACATCCCAAAACTGTTCTTGCCCCATAGAACTTAACGTTTTACCATCATAACTACCCAATCCATTTAACATTGCGTTGGTTAAGTTTAACGTTTTATCACCTTCAAGTGCATCTGTTTTATAATTTACAATACCGTCTCCTGTCATGGGTGCCGGCGGAACTAATTCTACCCCTTTGTTTGGAAAAAAATTAAATCCTGCTTGGCGCATCACATCTATCATATCAAAAAAGTACCATGCTTTAATAATCTTTCCATCTTCAATCATAAAGTGGGCCGCGTACCTTAACCATGTTGGTTTTTGCGTTGCAGGAATACCTACCCAATCTTCTGTAAAAGTGCCTATGAAATTTCCTGTGCAACTTACATAACTTCTTTCTTCATAATCTCCCGCTACCAATATATAGGGTTGATTTTCTAAATCTGGAAATGCCTTAAAAAAAGGCGTCCAAAACTGTTTATTTGTAGCTTCTATTCCTTTTAATTCTTCAAAAGGACTTGTAATATTCACAGTACTATTTACATCAAAATAAGTTTCTAAAACAACTTGAATATTAGCAATTTTTGCCTTATTCATTTCTTTAATAAAAGAAGCAATATGCTCTTTATTTTCTATTTTATTATTTTCTAAAGTTCCGCTCATCAATTTTTATTTTTAATAACTGAAATACATCAACATTAAATTGTTCAAGTAGGTCAATCATATCTATCATTACCCAATTTTCTCTAAGCTTATTTCCATCTCTTCTCCAAAAATCCATCACCCTTATGGTAAACGACTCATTAGATGGTTCTAAACCAAGCCAATCATGACCTGTATGTTTTCCATTCATTATTGGATATCCAAAATGGCATGTATAGTTGCCTTCTGCTATGTTTACAAAGTTTGTAGACTCATTTTCTTCAAAAACTCCCCTGTCTGGAAATGCTTTTAAAAAAGGACTTTGATGATTCTCTTGAAAACCTTTTAACCCTCTTGTGGTGCCAATACCACCGGGACCGTACCACATCATATTTTTTTCATCCCAAAAACGTTCTTGACCCATTGAGTCTAAAGACTTACCGTCATACTCTAACAGACCATCTATCATGGCATTGGTTAGGGTATATGATTTTTCCGTTTCTTTAGCATCTGTTGCATAAATAATAATTCCATCTCCCGTCATTGGGTTAGGTGCTGGTTGCTGCAGTCCTTTAAAAGGAAAAAGCGAGTATCCAGCTTGCTTAATTACATCTAAAACATCTAAAAAATACCATGCTCTTGTTATTTTATCATTATCAAGAAAAAAAGTAGCATGAAACCTTATGTATGTGGGTTGTTGATTTGCAGGAATAGTTAGCCAATCATTTAAAAAAGTTCCAATAAAATTTCCTGCTACGCAGACACAGTTATTTTCTCTAGATTTGCCACCCATAACAATATATGGTTGCACTTCTATATCTGGAAAAGCTGTTAACATTGGTTCAAAAAATTCTTTTATACAGGAAGTGATACCTATATATTCTTGAAACGGTTTTGAGATATTAAGACTAATGTCTTCATTACAAAACCTTAACAAAATTTCTCCTAACGAATTTTTATTAGATTTATTCAATTCTTTAAAGAATTGAAGTATTGTTTCTTTATTTTTTAAATTTGAATTCATGCTGCATCAAGTTTTACTATAAATTTGACATAATGCATCAAAACCATCATACACCATCCATTCGTCAGTAATTTTACCATTCTCAACAACATAATGACTAATTATTGGAACAAATACCTCGCCTTTTGAATCTACCCCAAAAATCCCTGATTTTGTAACCTCTCCTCTAATATACCAACGCGCAGCAATTTCTGTTGAATTATTTTTTCTATTTGAAGTAATGCGATCTACATTTATAGTTACCTCTTTAAACGAATTTAAAATAGAGGCTATGTATTTTCTTATCTCTAAAATACCACCAACATTATGATTACAAATTGCATGCAATACGCTACTTTCTGAAAAATAATTTTCTATCTCTTCTAATTTTTCATGTTTCCAAACATTGGTAATTAAAGAATATACCAACTCTTCTGGAGAAGATAACTTTTGATATTGAACATCTGTAGGCGTATTAACTGATATTGAAACAGCGTTCTTAACATAAGTGCTGTCTTTTTTAGCCATTTCTACAGGATCAAACCTTAGTTGTTGTAAAATATGAAGGTTATCTCTAACCAACCATTCTTCATATATTTTATTGTTCGCAATTTTACAATCTGCAATGGTTCTAAACCTAATTTTCTCACCTGTAGGCTTACCATAAATAGTATTTCCTAAATTTGTAGCTGTAGATAAAATACGGTGTGATGAATAAAAGTCTCCTTTTTTATCTGTTGACCAAATTACGGCCTCTGCCCCCATCTTTCTGTCAGGAAAAGAACCAAGTGTATTATTTGTGCCGTCTATTACTTCTTTTACTCCGTTTATTTTTCTAGCTCCTGTATGAATTAATATATCTTTTTCATAAGTATCATAGATTACATCTATTTCTTTATGTTCCCAGATAACTTCTGTTATTTTTAAAATATAATCAACAATATTATGATACTTACTGTCAAATCCTGGAAGATTTTGTTGCAAGCCATCTCTTTCTAATTGTTCTGTTTCTATATGTATTATTTGTTTCGACAAATCTTAAATGTTTAGTTTTTAAAAGTATTTTTTAAGGCAATAGTTTGCTCTTTTGCATACTCTGTTAGCATCATACTGTCAGATTTAAGTGCTATAAACTTAAATCCTTTTGCAATCATTTTTTTAGCATCTTCAACGGTGGCACACCAAACGCCTGCCACTAAATTACGCTTCTGGCACTCTTTTAATATCACATCTACTGCTTTGTCAAACAATTCTATGGTGTACTTATTATTCGTTGCCTTTAAAGATAATTTTAAATCTCCCGAACCGATAAAAATACCATCTAACCCTTTTACATCGCAAATTTCACTAATGTTTTCTAATGCTTCAGAAGTCTCTACCATTGCCAGAGTAAGTAGCTCTTCATTTGCATAATCTCCGTAATCATTGCCGGCATAGACCCTTGCTCTAGTTGGTCCAAAGCTTCGATACCCTAAAGGAGGATATTTACATGCACCTACAAAAGACTCACATTCTTCTTTGTTATTAATCATTGGACAAATAATACCATAGGCACCCCCATCTAATAATCTCATAATCTCTCCTGGCGTATTCCAATTTGCTCGCGCAAGAGGCACGGTCTCTGTTGTAGATATTGCCTGCATCATTTGTATGGCTGTTTCTATGCTCTGCAAACCATGCTGCATATCTACAGTTACGCAATCCCAACCCGCATTTGCCATTACTTCTGCTGTCCAAGAATTTGGAATGTGCAACCAACCGCAAAGAATAGGGTTTTCAGATTTTAATAATTGTTTTAATTTATTTTTACGCATTATTTAGTTCTTTTTCCACCAATTAATAATTACATTATTCACTAATTGAGGCTGTTCTAGTGTACTCAAATGCCCACATTCTTCTATAATATTTAAGGTTGAATTTGGTATTGCTTCTGCCATTTCTTCGTGCAATTTTAATGGACAAATAATATCTTCTCTTCCTGTTATTATTAATGTTGGACATTGTATTTTTTTCAAGTCCGAGGTACTATCTGGTCTGCCTAGTTGCGCTTTTACTTGGTTATAAAAGCCATCTACACCTACATTTATTGCCATGTTTAAAACAGTAGCACGCAAGGCTTGTTTTTTAGCATTTATTGGGTGCAACATAGCATCTATTAAAATAGTTGATGTAATTTCTTTAAACTCACCTAAATAAGCCATTCCTATAAACCGCTGTTGATTTATCTTAGTTTGCTCTGAAGGTTTTTTATAGTTTGTATTTAACAGAATTACCTTTTTAATTCTATCAGGTGCCTGTCTCAATAATTCAAAAGCAATGATACCTCCATAAGAAAGTCCCATTATTGTTAAATCTCCTGAATAGGTATTTAGTATATTTTTTGCAACTTTTTTTAAGCTTGCTGAACTGGTATTGCTTGCTACATAGCAATCTGCTATTGAACTTAAGCCTTTCTGTTGCTCTGCAAACAATGAAGCATCACAAAGAGTTCCTGGAATCATTATTAATTTCTCTAACATAAAAGGGATAAATGATTAAAACCTAAATACTTTTAGTAGTTTAATTAACCAGAAATAATTTGCATATTTCCGGCTAATTTCAACACAACTAATTCTCAAACAAAATTTCTTAATACACTAATTCTGATACCAATGTTTAATTGTAATCAAATCACCCCCTATAACAGAAGAAGCAGCCTGATAATTCGCAGAATTAACAGATTGTTCTAAAGTTGGGTAGAACACTCTTGATGGCACTGTACCACCAGTAACTGTAGTAGCCAAAGGACCTATCGTTAAAGCTGGAAAACCTGTTCTCTTTTGATCGCCCCACATCTCTATCGTATTATTTAAAAACATAGCAATCCATTTTTGGTTCATTAATGTAGATAAAGTACCATCCCAAACTACATCTGCTCTTGTTAAAAATCCTGCTGGCATTGTTAAATCCCAGTAAGCTAAATTGGCTTCAATTCCTTGCTCATAATAACTTTGCGAGGTAGCCGTTGTAATCCAATTATTTAATCTAGCTTCTGCTAAAATAAATTGCACCTCTGCATAACTGATAAATACAAAATCTAACAAACCACTATCTTCTTGAAACCTTGCAGTAAACTGAGAAGCAAACAACTCTGCATTTCCACCAGTACCTTGCGCTTCTTCTCTTGTTGTACCACTTTCAACACCTACAAATGGTCCTGAAGAAACAGTTGGATCGATTGGTTTATCTGCAAAAAAGGCTAAACGAGGATCATCATCAGCATCATCTGTTGCGTCTACACCATCTAAGACATTAACAAATCTTTTTGAAGGGCTTAATCCTCCTAAAGCAGTCTGTAACGAAAAATCTGATGTGTTAGGAGCTATTCCTGTAAAGTCATAAATTGCAGCTTCAGCATTGCTCTCAATAATTGGATATTTCGAAGCATCAGAAACCATTGTACTTATTTGTGAAGCGGCATTTACTGAACCTTTATTTGAGAGTCTTAATAAATAGCGTAATCTTAAAGAATTTGCCATTTTTCTCCACTTCATAACATCACCATTAAAAAGGATATCTCCACCTAAAATAAACCCTTGAGAATCATTAGCAAAAACAGTATTTGCTTCCTCTAAAAGTACTAATATCTGTGGATAAATTTCTTCCTGTTTATCATATGCAGGCTGCACAAAATCTAATCCTGCCGACCCTTGAGCATAAGGAACATCAATCCATAATTCTGTTAGAGATGCTAAATAAAACGCATTTATAGTTTTAGCTGCGCCTATATAAGCATTTAAGCCATTTTCTTCTGCAAAAGCAATTGACTCTTTACCGTCTCGCATTACCTTGTATGCACCTGCCCATAACCGACCAAATAAGTTAGCGCCTGAAGCAAAGTCATATGCATCCAATTCATTTGAATTTCTATATACTTTATACTGCATTATTTGATTGGTTAAGTACAATTGCACGTCTAAATGTGCATTGAGCGCTCCAAAAATTGTACTTGGCAACAGCGTTCCTGAATCCGCCTCTGTTGGTAAATTTTGATCTACATTCATCTCTTCAAAACCTGCTGTACAAGCTGAAAAAATAAATAAACTCACTATTAAAACTTTTATTTTATATATACTTTTCATGTTTTTTTTTTTAAAATGACATGTTAATGTTAAAACCATACGTTGCTGCTCCCGGAAGTTGTCCTACTTCAAAACCAGGTACAAAACTACTTCCGTTAAAAGTTGATACTTCCGGATCAAAATGTCTTGCAAAGCTTTCTTTAGTCCAAGTAGCTAAGTTTCTTGCAAATATTGAAAGTGATATTTTTTGAAATGCTGTATTTTTAAGGTATGGCATTAAGTCTGCACCCAATGAGATTTCTCTTAACTTTAAGAATGTAGCGTCGTAAGTGTTTGCTTCAACATTCGATTTATCCCAATAAGATCGATACCAATCATACCCAGTTGTGGTTTGTGTATTTGGTGAAAATGTTCCATCGCCATTCTCTACAACCCCTACTGGTACAAAATCTTCTGTTCTATTAGGTAATGTTTCTGTAATTGAACCCGATCTATATAACTGCGATCCAGTTCCTGTATAGAACTCACCACCACTTCTATAATCTAATAGCACGCTTAAGTTAAAATTCTTGTATTTAAAACTGTTTCTTGCACCTAAACTCCAATCTGGATTATAGTTTCCTAATTTCATTATTTCATTGCCCACTTTAGGCCTCATTAAACCTCCAATGCTCTCTAAGATAATATTTCCTTGAGGGTCTCTTTCAAAACCTCTTCCGTAAATATCTCCCATTCGACCTCCTGGTCTTGCTTCAATAGTTCCTCCACTAGGACCCGATGCAATAATTATTGCATCAATACCCTCTGTTAATTCAACTACCTCAGACCTACTTTGAGAAAAGTTAAATGAAGATTTCCAATTGAAATTATCTGAAACAATTGGCTTTGCAGATAAAATTACCTCAATACCTCTACTGTTAATTTCTCCGGCATTAAACCTCCTAAAATTTACTCCAGTAGCTTGACTAATTGGCGCAGAAAGTATTTGATCTGTTGTAGAATAATTATATAAATCTATGTCTAAATTTAATCTACTGTTTAGCATTCTTAAATCAATACCAAACTCTAAAGCTTCTGTATTTTCATTTCTAAGATTTTGATCTGTAAGACCACTAGGGTTTGTAACCGAACCTGGAATTACACCTAAATTATAAGCGTTATTTATAACTCCTGGGCTTGTACTATTCCCTGTTAGTGCAATACTTGTTCTCAATTTTAAATAAGAGATAAAGTTTGGTAGTTCAGTCATTTTTGAGACGATTGCACTTAAACCAGCTGATGGATAGAAAAAGCTTTGGTTTCCTTTTGGTAAGGTAGATGACCAATCATTTCTTCCTGAAACATCAAAATATATTTTTTGATCATAGTTTAATTCAAGAGTACCGTAAACACTGTTCAGTGCTTTTTCTGTATCTACCTGAGCTAATAAAGGCGTATCGGCTGCATTTCCTAAACTAAAGATTCCAGGAATTGCTAAACTGTTGGTTCTCGCTATTTTATTTCCTATTGTTTGGCTATATGTACTTGTCCCTAAATTTACTTCTAAACTTAACTTGTCTGTAAGGTCTTTCCTATACGTTGTTAAAAACTCTGCATTAAATTCCTGTAAACGTACATCTTGCTCTCTGTACATACCATTTCTAAAAGCTCTTTGTATCGGCCTTCTAGAGCGTCTTCTATCGTCGTAAGTATCTATTCCTACTCTAACAAAAGCTGAAAGATTATCGTTAAATTTATAGTTGGTTTTTAAATTACCAAAAAACCTATTGTGTCTAAATCCATTTAAATTTTCATTTACAACCAAGTAAGGATTCGTACCCCATGATAAAAAGTAATTTTTACGATCAGCAACTGCTGTATTTTCTAAAAAATAGTCTTTATAATCGTCTAAACTAAAGTTTTTCATTACCCAAAGCATGCTGTACATTAATCCTCCACTTGCATATCCTATATCTGTCACATTATCTGAATTACTTAAAACATAATTAGCAGATACATCCATAGAAAGCTTATCACTTAAGTTTGCACCAAGACGTATTCCTATATTTGTTTTTTTATACTCTGTATTCGGAACAATACCCTTTTTAGAAATTCTTCCTAAAGAGATACGACCCCATGCATTATCATCAGAAAAAGAAAGTGACACATTATTATTTGTAGACATACCTTCATCAAAAAAGCCTTTTCGGTCTGCTCTTTGCAAAAAGGGTGTTGGCTCAGGATTTGCATCCATTAAATTTCCTTGAGAAATTAGTTGGCCATCTGTTCGTGGTCCAAAATTACCTCCCCAACCAGATCTCCATTGATTTGGTAAACCGTCTCTAGTACCACCGCCACCATATTCAAATTGTTCATCCCAAAATCGATTCAAAATATCTACTGAAGCCCCAGTCGTATAACTAAGTCCAACTCCTTTTTTATTTTTCCCAGATTTTGATGTAATGATTAAAGCTCCATTGGAACCTCTTTCACCATATAAGGCAGCTGCTTTTGGTCCTTTTAAAACCGTTACAGAGGCGAAGTCATCTGGGTTAAGATCATTTAAACTATTTCCATAATCAACAGGCAAATCTCCACCCGAACCACTTCTTCCACCTATTCCGATATATTCATTAGAGATTAAAGCTCCATCATATACAATTAAAGGCTGGTTTTTATCTAAATTTAAAGAAGATTCTCCCCTAAGTACAATTCTTGAAGAAGAAACAGCAGATCCTGAACTTGTAGTTACTGCCATACCGGCTACTTGTCCTGAAAGTTGTTGTGATATATCTCCTACCCTTGATTGATTGACTGTCTCAGCTCTTATTGTCTGTGCGGCATAAGAAACACTTTCTTTAGATTTAGTAATTCCTAGTGCGGTTACTATTATCTCATCTAATGCAGAAGCATCTTCCATTATTCGAATAATTAATTTACCCCCGGTGCCTACACTTACTTGTTTTGTTTTGTAACCCAAATAACTTACAACTAAAAATGTGGCATCATCTGCTACTGTTAAGGTAAAATTTCCATCAAAATCTGTAGAAGTTCCCTTTTTAGTTCCTTTAACAACAATGTTAACTCCTGGAATTGGATCACCAGTTGCGTCATCTAAAACAACACCTGTTATCGTTTTAACTGGCACACTTGCTTCAGCATACGTTGCTGAACTTGAGAGAAAAAATACAAGAAAACACATTGCTATAATGCGCTTACCAAAGAAGTATACTCTTAACTCATTTAAATTTTTCATTTTATTCATGATTTTTAAGCTAGGTTAATTAATATTTTTTTTTGCTTATGGTATCTGCTTTATAATAAATTAACAGACTACACCTTATAAGATTACAAACATAATAAAATAATTTATTAATTACATTATATATTGTAAAATAATTTATTAACTAAATTTAACATACTAAATATACACTCTTAATTTGCCAAAAAAATATGGAGATTTATTTATTAATACTACTAAGTAAGATATGCTATATCAATTAAAAGTCAATCATATCAGAAGCCTTTAGCAACATACAGGCACCAGCTTTAGCACCTAAATATCTACCTAATTTTGATGCTTTAATTTTACAATGTTTCACAGAACCTATTAGACTTGTTTTTCTAACCCCTATTCTAACAGCATCTATAAAGAAATCTTTTACCATTGTATACTCACCTCCAATTACAACTAATTCTGGATCTAAAAGATTCATAATATTACCCAGAGCTTTCCCAAGTTTATAACCTTGGTCTTGGATGAGTTCTATTGAAAGTTCGTCACCATTTAAAACGGCATCAAGAATATCATGGTATTGATAATTAGAAAGTTCTAATTTATTGAAATACATGGAAATTTTATCAGCCATAATCGCAGACTTTAAATCAGTTAACAAAGCATTCCCTCCAATTTCTGTTCCTAAGCAGCCTACTTTACCGCAATTACAGAGCTTGCTTCCTTTTTCAAATTGAATGTGATTGATATTACCAGAAACGCCATGACTGCCTTTAACAATATGCCGATCTACAATAATACTTAAGCCAACTGTTCTACTTACTTTTACCACTAAAACATTGGCGACACCTTTGGCTGCGCCAAGTGCTTGTTCAGCAACACCGATTGTTCTTGTATCATTCTCGATAATGACTTTAAGATTTATTTTAGCCTCTAAATGTTCTTTCAAAGAAATTAATTCTTCACCAAAATTTACAGATAATTCTCCTTTAGAATCTTTAGTAACAACCACCATACCAACCCCTATACCAATAACCTTATCTTTATCGATACCTGAGTCTTGCAAAGAGTTCTCAATAAATAATGTAATAGCATCTAAACATTTAATCTCTTTTGATAATATAAATTTTCTATCTGTTACTGTATGAACACTTTCTAAATTAACACTAAAAACACCAAGCTGAATAAAATTAGATAGAATTTCTACACCAACAACATAAAAACTACTTTTGTTTAAGGAATAGGTAAAAGGTCTTCTACCGTTTTCTGAAGTTTTTTTATTTTGTTTTTTTACCAGCTTATCGTCAGCTAATTCTCTTATTAAGGTGGTACAGATAGGAATACTAACATCTATAAAAATAGCTATTTCGGGAATAGATAAAGATTCTTTATGCTTAGAAAGAAGTCGTATAATTTTCTTTTTATTATCTATTTTTCGACCATTAATTCCGTTTTCACTTATAAATTCCAATAAATCTAAATTCTGCATATTTTTCACATTAATAAATTTAAATGGCTAAGTTAATAAAATAATTTACGAATACGAGCCTTTTTATAGATGCTCAGTTTTAGATATTGAATTCAAAATATAATTATTAGTATTCTTCAAAGACAAAAAAGCTTGCGAAGTAATTTTGTGAGGCTATAATTAAATACACATCTTTTAAAAATGCAGTACTACTTATTATGTAACTGAATTTTATAAATTAAAACTAGGTACGTTTTTTTCTAGGTTGCAAAGGCGTTAGTAAAACCAGTAAAAATAAGAATACTATTAGTTTGTTCAAGAAAAATTAAAACAATTCTTTATTACTAATATCTAAGTAATTCCGTTTTACAAACTCTAAAATGGTTTCTAAAACTTCGCCCATATTTTCACAATCTTTAAACTTTATATCACCAACATATTTAATAAGGTGTTTTTTTAATAATTCTACATTCTCTGGAAATGAAATAGTATCTGCTTTCATGCACTTTATTAAGCGCGCAGTTCTTCTTGGTGCTGTAATCATTCTTTTTGCCATAAAAGAACGTTCTTCTATTTTGTATTGGTTAATAGAATCATTTTGCAATTTTTTACCCACCATCTCTGTCATCTTAAAGTTCTCTTTCATAAACTGTAAGTTGTATACTTTTAAGTTTCCTTCAAAAGATTGCTGATCGAAATCTATAGCTCTAATTTTATAAATAATTTGGTCAAAATCATGTGTTGGTGTTATTACATAATTGTAAGAACGCATATCTCCTAATAAGCGAACTAAACAACGTTCTTTAAATTTCACAAACTCTTTAGCTATTTGAGATTTTTCTAATTCTGTACATTTTGGTAAATTCTCTCTAATAAAATCGTCTCCCGGTATTCCTGCAATATGCTCTTCTATTAAGGTGTCTTTAAAAACTAAAAAATTCATATTATGCGGAGACAAAATATGCTCTAACTCTAAACCATAAACACGTGAAGCATCTGCCTTTTTTACATAGAAATAAGTAAAATTATCATTTAAAATATTTCGAATTTTTACTCTGAAGGGTTTGGAATTTCCAAACGTACAATAATCAATGGCGTCTACATTTAAAAACGGGATGTTATCGTCATTACCATCTGAGTGTAGCTTTGTATAAATTTTCTTTAGATTTCTATCTATCTCTTCTCTATCAAATTGAGAAAAATAAGTTCTTACCCACAGCGTGTCTTCGTCATTCTTGTCATAAACAGTTACAGACCCCTGAAAACGGAGTAAATCGTCATAATAAAGTGAAATTTTTATATTTCTATTGTAGTTATTTAAATAGGCATCTAACATTCCGTTAATAGGAAATGTAGGCTTCTTTTTAGACATCAACTTTTTCCCTACCGCCATTTTATCTCTTGGTTTTCCTCAAAAATAGGCATATTATACCAATTCAAACATTTTTCCGGGTAAAGGTTTTGAGACACCTTTTAATTCCATCTGTAATAAAATAGCAGACAATTGATAAATAGGAATGTTACATTCTAAAGAAATTACATCTAATAATTGCTTGCCTTTTTTATGCAATAAATCGTAAATTTTCTGTTCGTTTTCATTCAATTCTAAAAACAATTGCGGCTGTATTGTTTTTGGTTTTTCATTTAAATCCCAATTTAGCATTTTTACAATTTCTTCTGCAGAATTTAACAAAAACGCTCTATTGTTTTTAATTAAATTATTACACCCTTTACTATATAAATCTGTGGTTCTTCCAGGAACCGCAAACACATCTTTATTATAAGAATTTGCAATATCTGCCGTTACTAAAGAGCCTCCTTTTACAGCAGATTCTATAATAATTGTAGCTTTAGAAATGCCTGCAACTATTCTATTTCTTTTTAGAAAATTTTCTCTTAAAGGGGCTTCGTTATGCCAGAACTCAGATAAAAATCCGCCATTTTCATTTACCTGATTAATGTATTTCTTATGTGCTTTTGGGTAAATTTGTTCTAAACCGTGCGCCAAAACAGCAATGGTTTGCAAATTGTTTTTTACTGCAGCTTTGTGTGCACAAATATCTACACCATAAGCAAAACCACTTACAATAATGGGGTTGTATTGCGCCAAATCTTCTATTAATTTATTACAAAAATCGCGCCCATAAGAACTCATATTTCGCGTACCAACAATAGAAATAATTTTTTGATTGGATAAATCAAGGTTTCCATCTTTAAAAAGCAAAATAGGACTGTCTATACAATGTTGTAAATTGTTTGGATAATCATCTTCTAAAAAATAGGAATACGAAACGGCATTGTCTTTTATATACTTTAACTCTTGTGTAGCAAGTTTTAAGTTTTCTTCATTAAAAAGGTTCTTTAAAACATGATTTCCTATTCCGTTTATTTTTGATAAAGAAATTGCTTTTTCTTTAAAAATCTGAGAGACATCTCCCACGTTTACAATAAGTTTCTTCGCTAGAATGTCTCCTACAGCCTTACATTTCTGCAATCTTAAGATAGCGAGTAATTTTTCTTCTTCCAATAGCTAACAATTTCACACCCAATATATAAAAATTTTGTTAATAATTATTACAGAACTTTCTTCAATAAGAGCCCAAAAATTATATATTTGTTTATATGAATTTAGCCAACTACATAAACGACTTACTATATAGATACGATTGCGTAATTGTTCCTAATTTTGGAGGTTTTGTTACCCACAAAATTGGTGCTAAGCTAAACTCAGATTCGCACATATTTTATCCACCAACAAAACAGATAGCTTTTAATAGTCATCTAAAACATAATGATGGTTTATTAACTAATTATGTAGCTTCTGCAGAACAAATTTCTTTTGAAATGGCTGCTATAGCTATTTCTACCTCTGTTCTAAAATGGCAAAATGAAATAAAAACGAATGCTTTTCAATTAAATAATCTAGGTACTATTGCCTTAAACGAAAAGCAACAAATTGTTTTTGAACCCACAAAAGAAATTAATTTCCTAACCGCTTCTTTTGGCTTAGACAGTATACCAACTTCTTTTATTAAAAGACAGGTTATACCAATAATACCTATAGTTGCCGCGGCTGCAAATGAAAACAAAAAAGTAATTCCTTTATTTATAAAATATGCTGCCACTGCTGCCATCTTATTAACATTAGGCCTTGTGAGTTATAATGGTATTCAAGAAAGCAAGCAACGTAAAACGGCAGTTAATCAGCAGATTAAACTAGAAAAGAAGATACAAACGGCTACGTTTGTTATTGCAAATCCATTACCAACTTTAGACTTAAATATAATTAAAAAAAATTCTAAACCCTATCATGTAGTTGCTGGTTCTTTTCAATTTCCAGAAAATGCAGAAAGAAAAGTAAAACAGCTAATTTCTAAAGGCTTTAATGCTAAAATTATTGGTGTTAATAAATACGGATTGACACAAGTTGCTTTTAACAGCTATGCAGATAGAAATGCTGCAATTAAAAGTTTATATAAGATTAGAAGAACCTCATCTAAAGATGCTTGGTTTCTGTTTAAAACCGTTAAATAACCTCTATTTTCTTTATATTTTTAACAGCACTTTTAATTGGCTGTTTATGTATCTTTGTTCAAAATTTAAATTTTAAATGGAAGCAAAAACACCTAAAGAATCTTTAACAATTTTAACAGATTTAGTTTTACCAGGAGAAACTAATTATTTAGACAATCTTTTTGGTGGAGAGTTATTAGCAAGAATGGATAGAGCCTGCAGTATTTCGGCAAGAAGACACTCTAGAAGAATTGTAGTTACTGCTTCAGTAAACCATGTTGCTTTTAATAAATCTGTACCTGTAGGTAGTGTTGTTACTGTAGAAGCAAAAGTATCTAGAGCATTTAAATCTTCTATGGAAATTTATGTAGATGTTTGGATTGAAGACAGACAATCTGGTCAAAAAACAAAAGTAAATGAAGGAATTTACACGTTTGTAGCTGTAGATGAAACAGGAAAACCCGTTGAAATTCCGCAAATAATTCCTGAAACAACTCTAGAAAAAGAGCGTTTTGAAGGGGCTTTAAGACGTAAACAATTAAGTTTAGTTTTAGCAGGAAAGTTAAAACCTAATGAAGCAACAGCATTAAAGGCTTTATTTAATTAATAATTAAAACAATGGAATTTTTAAATCATTTTAAAATAATAGAATCTATTATTGTTTTTGTTCTTGCTTTTTTTCTTGGATTATTAATTAAAAAATCACTTCGAAAAATTCAAACTAAATTCGGATTTCAAAATGCAAGAATCTTAGTAACTAATAAAATAATTACAGTTCTTATTTATATTACAGTAATTGTTGTTGTAGCCTTTATTTGGGGTGTAGATGAAAAACAATTATTAATTTATATCTCTTCTTTTTTAACCATTCTAGGAATTGCATTCTTTGCACAATGGTCTATTCTATCTAACATTACAGCAGGTATTATTTTATTTATAAACTACCCTGTTAAAATTGGAGATTCTATTACCATTCTAGAAAAAGATAGTGTAAATAATATTAGTGGAGAAATTAGAGATATTGGCGCCTTTTTTATAACATTAAGAACTTCAGAAAAAGATTTAATTACACTACCCAACTCTATTATTTTACAAAATAATATCATGTATTCACCAAGAAAAAATTAAAATATTTTTATCTTTTTAGAATCCAAACAGCAGGGTTTAGCTTTGTTGTATTCTTATACAAAGCAAAAATTAACGTAGTTTTTCCTGAAACTTTATCTGTAAATACTTGACCAATTGCCTGACTAGTTATTACATTATCTCCTTTTTTAACATAAAGCTTATCTAGATTATTGTAAGAAGTAATGTAATTACCGTGTTGTATTAAAACATTTCTTTTACCCTGTGAAGTTACTAATACATTTAATACTTTACCGTTAAAAATAGCCGTTGCGCTTTTTCCTTTTTGAGTTATTATATGCAAACCCGTGCTGTTAATTGTAATTCCTGGAAAAGAAGGATGTGGCTGTTTACCAAACTTCCTAGTAATTAAACCTTGCTCTAAAGGCCAAGGTAATTTTCCTTTATTTAATTCGAATTTTACGGCCAATGCTTTTGCCTCTGGACTTAAAACAAACTCGTTCTTTTTTGTAACTTTTAGTTTATTTTTAAGCTTTGCCAATGCAATTCTATTCGCTCTTTCAATTTCAGCACGAATAATTCTATCTATTTTTTGAGCAACCCTTTTCTCTGCTTTAATTTTATTCTGAATTTCTCTCTTATATTGTATTTCTTTCTTTTTAATTATAGAAATTAACTTTTCTTTATTGCTTTTATCTCGCTCAATTTTTTCTTTTTGATCTTTTTCTTCTAGAATTAAAGCATCTTTAGATTGCTTTTGAGACAATAAAGAATCATTCATTTTATTTACTAAACCTGTTTGAAAACCAATTGCCTCTCCTTGTCTTTTTCTAAAAGAGGTATATTGTTTCATATACTCTAAACGCTTGTATGCTTGATAAAAATTATCTGAAGATAGTAAAAACATTATTCTACTTTGTTGAGATTTACTTTTGTACGATTTAAAAATCATATTTGCATAATCTGCTTTTAAAATAGCCAGTTCTTTTTCTAATTTGGCAATCTCTTTCTTATTACCCTTAATTTCTGCTACTAATAATTTTGCTTCAGAATTAATAGTATTAATTAAACTAAGTCTAATGCCTATTTTCTGATTTAGGTCTTCTAAATCTTCAAGTACGTTTTTCTCTTTTCTTTGTTCTTGAAATAACAATCTATTTACTTGCGCAATTTCTCTATTTAATTTTTTTCGCTGTTGCTCTAGTTCTTTTTTCGTTTGACCAAAAGAAGACAAGCAAGTAAAAAATACAATCAAAAAAATTAAATAAAATGGAGACTTCATTTTTATAGGTTCATGCGTTTATATCCGTTAGGAATTGTAAAAGACGTGTTTATTTCTTTATTAAGCTCAATAGATTTTAATATAAAACCTATTGTTGTAGTTTTATTTTCTTGTGTTGCTTTTATATTCATTTGCTGCGGAAAAACTTCACCCTTTAACGGCTTATAAGATGTATACTGCACATCTAAACGTTGTGCCTTTAAAGTGTTTACAATAGATTGCGATTCTAGTTTAAAATGGTTAGGACTTACTGTGAAAAAAGCGTCAAATAAAATAGCCTGCTTTTTAGGAGATAAAACATAAGCATTATTTACAATAACTACCTCTTGTCTAACTTTTTTTACATCTAAAAGAGCCTGCCCTAAGAATAAATTTTGCAGTTGCTGAAAGTTAATTTCTGTACCTAGTAATTTTTCTAGCAAAGAGAAATCGCCCTCAAAATACTTTTTTTCTAGAGGAGAATAAAAACGTACTTTTTCTGGTGTTATTTTCGCCTTAAAAATATTGATAAATTTAGTTCCCTTTAACCAAATAATTTCATCTTTTTTAATTTTTAATTGTACAGAAATACTTTGTTTAGTAACCCCATCATTAAAATTAACTTTAAACTTAGCAGCCAGTGTTTTCTTATTAAAATTTGCAGCAACATGTTTTCTTGCCACCTTTTTAGCAGACATTTTCTTTGCAACAGTAATGTTATTTATTACATTTTTTTTTACGTTACAGGAAGTAAAAATAATAATTAACACCAAAAAGTATTTTAAATATCGCATGCTAATTTTCCAATTTTCTAAACTTATCTATATATCTTTTTTCTCCAATTTTGTTACCTAGACCTTTATACGACAAAGCCATTTCTTTATAAAAATTTGCTTCCATTGTATCTTCTATCACAAAATCAATTCCATTTTGTAAAACCTCTAATGCTTTTTTATACTCTTTATTTAAATTTAAGGCCTTTCCGTTTACTAAATATACAAAAGGTTGCGCAGGAAATAAGGCAATACCCTGTTTACTATATTTTAAGAGCACCGTTGGTTTCTCTCTAGCATCTTCTAAAATTTGTTTTAAAACCGAATACGTTTTTTCTGTTTCAAACCTTTTGTAAATATTCTCTAAAACAACTGCTTTAAGTATTTTAGAATTATTTCTTTTTTCTAAACGTTCTTTAATTTTTTTAAGTTTTGAAGATAGTAGATTATCTTGTTCAAAAGAATTTATTAAAAGAAGAGTCTTCTTATAATCTCCATTCTTAATATAAAGCATAATCAAATTATCGTTTTCTTTCGGATTTAAAACAGTAATTTTTTGTTGAATTTTTATTGCCTCAGAAAAGTTGTTTTCTTTTGTAAAAACTTTTACTAAATGCTTCTGCATCCATATATTTTCAGTGTCCTGTTTAATTGCTCTTTCAATATACTCCTTTGCTAAAAGCGTATTATTTAAATATAAATAATTTTTAGAAAACTCAAAGAAAACTACCGTATTATTTGGTAATAACTGGTTGCAACTTTCTAGATTTTCTATTGCCTTTTGATAATTCCTAATAGCCTTCTGAGACAATGCCTTAAAGAAAAACTGCTGAAATTTTAATTCCTTTTCTTCTGTAAGATCTACTGCTATAGAGATACTGTCTTGAGTGTAAACTTTTAGAGAAATAAGAATAAAAAACAAAGAAAAAAGAGACACCTTTAAATAATTTAAAGTAATCTCTTTTTTATATTGCATGCTCTTTAAGCTAAACATCATTAGGTTAATTCTGTATAATCTCCAATACTAACAGAGGTAAAATCACCATCAAACTTTGCATAGTTTCCTATCATAGCATTGTCTAATTTTGCATTAGAAATAACAACATTGGTCTGTATTAAAGAATTTATAATTGTTGTGTTTTCTACCACACTATTTTCACCTATAGAAACATAAGGCCCTATTTTTGTATTTTTTAAAACAACATTCTTACCAACATAACAAGGTTGAATAATTTCTGAATTCTCTAATATAACGTCTTTAGAAACTAAATTATTTTCTGCTTTATGTTCAAAAGCTAAAACTTGTTTATTAGTGTCTACCGTAGGGTCTTTTTTACCACAATCCATCCAAGCACTTACAGTTCCTGGAATAAATTTAGCACCATCTCTTTTTAGAGTTTCTAAAACATTGGTTAATTGATATTCATTATTCTCTCTTAAATCATTATCAACCATGTACTGTATTTCATCTCTAACTTTATCTCCGTCTTTAAAATAGTAAATTCCAATAATTGCCAAATCTGAAACAAAATCCTTTGGTTTTTCTATAAAATCTGTTATAAAGCCTTCTTCTAATTTCACCACACCAAAAGCACTTGGATCTGCTACTTGTTTTACCCAAATAGCGCCATCTGCATTTGCGTCTAACTTAAAATCTGCTTTAAATAAAGTATCTGCATAAGCAACCACACATGGGCCACTTAAAGAATCTTTAGCACAGAAAAGCGCATGTGCTGTACCTAGAGCTTCTTCTTGCACATATACAGAGCCTTTAGCACCTAGTTCTTTCGCTATTTTTAATAAATTATCTTTTGTTTCTGCTGGAAACCCTTTTTTAGCTGGGCCTATTATAAAAGCAATTTCATCTATTTCCTCATCAATTACAGATGAAATATCTTCTACCAATCTTTGTACAATTGGTTTTCCTGCAATTACGGTTAAAGGCTTAGGAACTGTTAAAGTATGTGGTCTTAAACGAGACCCAATTCCGGCCATTGGTACAATAATTCTCATATTCTTCTTTTTCAAAATTAAAGATGCAATATACTATTAATTAAAAGATTTTAAAAAAAAGGAGATTGTATAATTAAGAAAGTTAGTAACTGATACTTAAATTAAATGCTCAAAAAACTGAAGCCTTTGCTTGGGTTTTTTGTTTCTTTGTAAAAAATTATAAATAGTGAATTATTTATCAGTAGAAAATATCTCTAAAGCATACGGAGAACGCATTTTATTTGAAGACATTTCTTTCGGAATTAACAAAGATCAAAAAGTTGCTTTTGTTGCAAAAAACGGAAGTGGCAAGACCTCTATCTTAAATATTATTGCAAACTTAGATGTACCAGATTCTGGACAAGTAGTAAGTAGAAAAGGTATTTCTATTGCATACTTGGCGCAAAAAGATGATATCAATCCTGATTTAACTATTGAAGAAACCATCTTTGCTACCGATAATAAAATTCTTTCAATTGTAAACCAATATGAAAAGGCTTTAAAAAACCTTGACGATGGTGATGCTTACCAAGCTGCATTTGATTTAATGGATCAGCACAACGCGTGGGATTTTGAAACACAATACAGACAAATTTTATCTAAATTAAAACTAGAAGATTTAACTTTAAAAGTTGGTGCGCTTTCTGGTGGACAAAGAAAAAGGTTATCTCTAGCTATTGTACTTATAAATAAACCAGATCTATTAATTTTAGATGAGCCAACAAATCATTTAGATTTAGAAATGATAGAGTGGCTAGAAGCTTTCTTTGCAAAAGAAAAAATAACGCTGTTTATGGTAACCCATGACCGTTACTTTTTAGAACGCGTTTGTAATGAAATTCTAGAATTAGACGAAGGCAAAATATATAAATATAAAGGAAATTATTCTTATTACTTGCAAAACAAAGAAGAGCGTTTAGCGCTAGAAGCCACCAATTTAGGGAAGGCTAAAAGTTTGTTTAAAAAAGAATTAGAATGGATGCGTAAGCAACCAAAAGCAAGAACTACAAAATCGAAGTCAAGAACAGACGACTTTTATCAAATTAAAGAAAGTGCACATCAGCGGAGAAAAGACCACCAAGTGCAGTTAGAAATTAATATGGAACGTTTAGGAAGTAAAATTCTAGAACTGCATAAAGTAGATAAATCTTTTGGAGATAAGAAGATACTTGATAATTTTGATTATATTTTTAAAAGAGGAGAAAGAATTGGTATTATTGGTAAAAATGGAACAGGAAAATCTTCTTTTTTAAATATCATTACAGAAAAAGCAGAGGTAGACAGCGGAAAAGTTGTTTTAGGTGAAACTGTAAAATTTGGGTATTATACGCAAGCAGGAATACAAATTAAAGAAGGGCAAAAAGTTATTGAAGTTGTAAAAGAGTTTGGAGAATTTATTCCGCTTTCTAAAGGTAGAAAAATATCAGCATCTCAGCTGTTAGAACGTTTTTTATTCGATAAGAAAAAGCAATATGATTTTGTTGAAAAACTTTCTGGTGGCGAGCAAAAACGATTGTACTTATGTGCTGTTTTAATTCAGAATCCTAACTTTTTAATTCTAGATGAACCTACCAATGATTTAGATGTTGTTACCTTAAATGTCTTAGAAAACTTCCTACTAGATTACCCAGGAAACCTTTTAGTGGTTTCACATGATAGGTATTTTATGGACAAAATTGTAGACGCCCTTTTTGTTTTTAGAGGTGAAGGTGTTGTAGAAAACTTCCCAGGTAACTACTCAGATTTTAGAGCCTATGATGGTTCTGCACCAAAAGAAATTTCAGAAAAACCCGCTGTAAAAACAGCCACAGTAAAAACTGAGAAGAAAGTAACTAAAAATGCATTAACTTTTAATGAAAAAAGAGAATTTGGTGCTTTAGAAGGAGATATTGAAAGACTTCAAAAGAAAAAACTAGCAATTGAAACAGCTTTTTTAAATGTTGAAATTGCTGCAGAAGATATTGCAAAAAAATCAGAAGAACTTCAACAAACCATAGAAAGTATGGAAGAAAAAGAAGAGCGTTGGTTAGAGCTTACTATGAAATTAGAAGGCTAAACACTTACAATATCTTTTTCTTGTAAAATTTCTTGGTTATTAAATCTTAACAGCACTTGGGCAACAGCAACGGTATCTTTTTCGCAATAATCTACTATTCTTTGTAGATTTTTTTCTTTGTAATAGACGTTTGCAACCTCACTGCCATCTATGTCATCTTTAGGAGAAGGAATGCCTAAAATAGATGTTAATAGTTTTAGAGAAGTATAATGCTTATAATCGCCAAATTTCCAAAGCTCTAATGTGTCTAGATGTGGAACCTCCCAAGGTTTTTTACCAAATAAATTTAATTTTTTAGGCAATGCAATTTGATGTACAATCATTCTTCTAGCAATAAAAGGAAAATCGAATTCTTTTCCGTTATGGGCACATAAAATATGATTTTTCTTTACAAAGTGTTTGTCTAATAATACTTTAAAATCGGTTAAAAGTCTGTGCTCATCGTCACCAAAAAAAGAGGTTAAACGCAATTGCTTGTTCTTTTCTATAGCTACAAAATACCCTACAGAAATACATATTATTTTACCGAATTCTGCCCAAATACCTGCACGGTCATAAAACGCTGCAGCCGTAAATTCTTCCTTGCGCTGGTATTGCGTTTTTTTTTCGAAAAGTTCTTGTGTTTCTGTAGAGAGTTGTTTCCAATTTTCTTTTTGCGGAACGGTTTCAATATCTAAAAATAAAATATCGTTTAATTTAATAGACAAATTCATAACAATGCGCTTTTCTTTTTCTTAATTAAAGATGGTAATAATAAAAAAACTCCAAAATAAATTCGGAGCTTTTAAAATTTGCAGGAAATTAGAATCTTATCTAATTACTAATTTTTCAGTTGCTGTTTTACCTGCCTCAATAACTTTAAGAATATAAATTCCAGAGCTAATTGAAGAAACGTTTATAGTAGATTTAGTGCCAGAAAAACGTGTTGTTAAAACCTTTTTCCCTATTACATTATAGATAGTAATTTCTTTTACGTTCGCACTTTTAGAAGAAATTGTAAATTCTTTATTTGTAACTGGGTTTGGATACGTTGCAAAACCTAAAATAGCATTGTTGTTTATAGATGCTGTGTTGGTGGTGTATGATGCAATTGGAAAAGGAGAGATTGAACTAGCATTCGTTGTACCGCCTTCTAGTTGATTTATGCCGCTAAAAGTCCAATCTGCTATCACAAATACCCCGTTAGCTCCAGTTCCTGCTTTTCTATAAGCCCAACCATTTAGATACTCCCAAGGCTCGCCATTCCCATCCGTGTCAATATCACCAAAGGTTGCTATCACCGTATCACCTTTAAAAAGTTCTATGGCATCATCTCCATTAATTCCGGCAACTCCAGACGTATAAGTTGGTGCATATCCAAAAAATACTTCAAATTGAGTAGCTTCAGAAGCCACATATAAAAAGGTTCCTGCTGCAACTGCACCTGCAGGAAAAGTGAACTCTTGATCGTCAGATCCTCCTCCGTTGTTGGCGCTGCCTAATCCATAAATACTTAAATCTGCAATATCATTAAGCACATAGAGTTCAATACCTTTTGGAGTACCTCCACTATTAGGACCATCAAAAACTCCAGTAATAATTAGCTCTTGCCCAAAAGAGAAAGCACTAATGAAAATTGTAAACATTAAAATTAAATTGTAATTCTTTTTCATAGGGATTGTATTTAAATTATTTAATTCTAAATTTAGAAAAAATAAATATAAATTATAAATTATTTTCTAATTAAATTTATATTATTGCCTAATTATTAGTTAGTTAGTAGCAACAGTCTTAAAGTTTTGTTGATTTGTTAACTAATCATTAAACAATTGTAAACTAAATAAATCTGGTAGCAATTAAATTATATGTTTCGGTTTAAATTCTTACTTTTGATACTTACATTCTTATAAAAACTATGAATAAAAGCGATATTAAAATTCTATTGGTTGATGATGAGCCAGATATTATAGAAATTGTTAGTTACAATCTTAAGAATGAGGGGTATCAAATTTTTACTGCAAAGAATGGTTTAGAAGCCATAAAATCTGCTAAGAAAAATAGTCCGCACTTAATTTTATTAGACATCATGATGCCAGAAATGGATGGTATTGAAGCTTGTGAGAAAATTAGAAAAATAAGTTCTTTAGAAAATGTAATTATTTCTTTTTTAACTGCAAGAGGAGAAGATTACTCTCAGGTTGCAGGTTTTGATGCAGGAGCGGATGATTATATAACAAAGCCCATTAAACCTAAAGTTTTAGTAAGTAAAATAAAGTCTTTACTAAGAAGGTTAAAATCTGAAAAAGAAAGTGAAGGAATTTATACCGTTGGAGATATTGTTATTGATAGAGAAGAATACGTTGTTTACAAAGCAGGTGTTAAAATATCTTTACCAAGAAAAGAGTTTGAACTCTTTTCTTTATTAACTTCTAAACCAGGAAAAGTATTTAAAAGAGAGGTTATTTTAGATACTGTTTGGGGAAATGAAGTAGTTGTAGGGGGCAGAACCATAGATGTTCATATTAGAAAATTAAGAGAAAAGATTGGAGATGATCATTTTAAAACCGTAAAAGGTGTTGGTTATAAATTTGTATTATTAGAGACAAATAAATAAATCTATTTTCATGAAGATTAAAAAAACGTATGCTTATGCGCTCTGGTCGGCAATCTACATTACCTTATTATCTGGATTATTTGCTGCAATTTGGTACTATTTTATTTTAAAACAAGCTGGTATAAGCACTGTTTTAGTTTCTATATTAGTACTATTTTCAATTTCATTCTTTATTATACAATACAGAGCAGAACATTTTATTTACAGAAGATTAAAGAAAATTTACCAAGACGTTTCTATTCTAGATGTAAACGATCTAAGAAAAGATTCTGTTACTACAGATATCGAACAGCTTTCTAACAGAATGCAAACCTATGCAGAAGGAAAAGAATTAGAAATAAAAAGTTTAACTGATAGAGATTCTTTTAGAAGAGATTTCTTAGGAAATGTTGCACACGAATTAAAAACACCTCTTTTTACCGTACAGGGCTACATATTAACGCTACTAGAGGGTGCAATGGATGACAAAAATATTCGTTTAAAATATCTAGAACGAGCCAACAAAGGCGTAGAAAGATTGGTGGCCGTAACCAAAGATTTAGATATGATTGCCAAGTTAGAAACCGATGGTCTAAAGCTAGATAAAGAGGTTTTTAACATTCTAGAAATTATTCAAAATGTATTTGATTTGCTCGAAATGAAAGCAAAAAAGAGAAATATCGTTTTAAAATTTGATCGTATTTATGATTTTCCTGTTTTTGTTATTGGAGATATTGAAAAAACAGAACAGGTACTTATTAACTTGGTAGTAAACTCAATTAAATACGGCAAACCAAATGGCACAACTATTGTAACTGCAGATGAGTACAATTTTAATAACTTTGTAATTAGGGTTATAGATAATGGTGAAGGAATTAAACAACAACATTTTGCACGTTTATTTGAACGCTTTTATAGGGTAGACCAAAGTAGATCTAGAGAACAAGGTGGTTCTGGTTTAGGCTTATCTATAGTAAAACATATTGTAGAAGCACACCATCAAAATGTTTTGTTAAAAAGTACTTTTGGTAAAGGATCTGAATTTTCATTTACAATGGAAAAAGCAAAATAATAGACGTATTATATTAGATCAAAACCAATATCTTTTCTGTAATTTATTTTATCAAAATGAATTTTATCAATACTTCTATAACTTTTTTCTAAGGCCTCTTCAATCGTATCCCCAAAAGATGTTATTGCCATCACTCTACCTCCATTTGTTACTATTTTACCGTCTAAAGTATTGGTTCCTGCATGATAAACGATAGATTCCTCTATATGCTCGAAACCTGTAATTTCTTTATTTTTCTCGTATGCTTCTGGGTAACCTCCAGAAACCAACATGATTGTAGTTGCTGTTTTATCTGTTACAGTAAATGATTTTTCATGCAAGTTTTGATGCGCAACACCTTCAAATAAATCAAATAAATCTGAAGTTATTCTTGGCAATACAGCTTCTGTTTCAGGGTCTCCCATTCTTACATTGTACTCTACTACAGAAGGATTTCCCTTGTTATTCATTAATCCAATGAAAATAAAACCTCTATAATCAATTCCATCTTTTTGTAAGCCTGCAATTGTTGGTTTTACAACCAATTCCTCCACTTTATTCAAAAAAGCTTCATCCGCAAACGGCACAGGAGAAATAGCTCCCATTCCACCAGTATTTAAACCTACATCTCCTTCACCAATTCTTTTATAATCCTTAGCTGAAGGTAATATTTTATAGCTTTTACCGTCTGTTAAGACAAAAACAGACAATTCTATTCCTTTTAAAAATTCTTCGATTACAACCGTTGCAGAAGCTTTACCAAACTTCTCATTAGAAACCATATCTTGTAGTTCTACTTTTGCTTCTTCTAAAGAATTTAAAATTAGTACTCCTTTTCCGGCAGCCAAACCGTCTGCCTTTAAAACATAAGGTGGGTCTAGAGTTTCTAAGAACGTAAAACCCGCTTCCAAATTCTCCTTTGTAAATGATTGATAACGTGCCGTAGGAACTCCGTGTTTTTGCATAAACTGTTTAGAAAAATCTTTGCTTCCCTCTAATAATGCACCATCTTTTTTAGGGCCAATTACAGGAATATTTTTCAAATCTATATCTGCTAAAAAGAAATCATGAACACCATCTACTAACGGAACTTCTGGCCCTACAACAACCATTTTAATGTTATTCTCTAAAACAATTTTCTTTACTGCGTCAAAATCTGAAAGATCTATATTAATATTGGTAGCTATTTTGTTAGTTCCTGCATTTCCTGGTGCTACAAATAGCTGCTTTACTCTGCTACTTTCACTCAATTTTAATGCAAAAGCATGTTCTCTACCTCCTGAACCTAAAATAAGAATATTCATTGTGTTATTGATGTGTTGTCGTTGTTGTTATGTTGTTGTTGCAAATGTATTTTAAATTCTTTGGATTCCGGCTTTTGAATAAGATACATTTAAAAGAAACCCCTAATCAAGTGCAGTCTACTTTTTTTGGTTAAAACTCCACTTTAAAAAGTACTTTATTGCAGATGAAACATGTATAATAAATAATTTTATGTTTTTTGAAGAGCCTTGTTTAAGCACGTGTATAATTTCTTCTTGAGGAAAGTATAATTTTTTCTTTCCTAACTCATCAATTTTTTTACATATATCTACATCCTCCATATATAAGAAATAACGTTCATCGAAACCATTTAATGCTACAAAATCATTCGTTTTATATAAATGAAAACAGC